>Ga0364859_10109_pt1 | contig 58103 bp, 43 predicted proteins | sample ExccelAu500001D3_FD_206911 | JGI IMG/M metagenome (GOLD analysis project Ga0364859, IMG submission 206911) | Enriched cells from Trout Bog Lake Hypolimnion, Wisconsin, USA - BchlTB.Aug20.5000.01 .D3 | ecosystem: Environmental > Aquatic > Freshwater > Lake > Hypolimnion/Profundal zone | place: USA... | reverse complement strand
CCATTTCTTTTATTTGACGGCAATTGTGCCGAGGCGATGACATTTTATCACTCTTGCCTGGGTGGAGAATTAAGTCTTTCCAAACTCGCCGACACACCCATGAAAGACATGTTTTCGCCAGAAAAGCACGAGAGAATAATCAATGCAAAGTTAAAAAGCGGAACCCTGGAAATTGCAGCTACCGACTGGATGGCGTCTCCTGCATTTTTACCTGTACGCGGCAACATGTCTGCCATATTTATTATCGGCGAAGGATATGATGCGTTGAAGGAAGTTTTTGACAAGCTCTCCAGAGATTGTGAAAAGGAAAGATTCCAGGATCTGCACGATCTTCCATTTGGTATATATGGGCAATTTTATGACAGATATGGGGTTCAATGGATTTTTAAAGGAGATAAAAGAAAATGAAAGAAATTTTCAGGATATTGCTTTTATGAGACTAAGCAGTCATTATTTATAAATAAGTTTGAACCGATAAACAAATAATTATATAAAAATCAACCATTTGAACACAGCCTTGTGGGTCATGCAATATATACTTGCAGCCTTTTTTATAATGCCCGGTATTGGAAAACTGAGCGGTACTGTACAAAAACATATAGCTGATGGGCACCTGAAACCCGGTACATCTATTGTCCCCATCCGGCTGCTTGGCATCCTAGAGCTTATGGGCTGCATTGGCATAATAATACCCTGGCTTACAGGCATAGTTCCAATTCTCACGCCTATCACTGCTCTTGGCTTTTGCCTGGTAATGGGAGCAGGTTTGATAAATCATACCCGAAAAAAAGAATATAAAATGCTGCCAATGCTTGTGGTTGTTCTTATAATGGCCATTCTCGTTGCATATTACAGGTCTGGCTTTATCACTACCCCATAACATAAAGGATATAAACAATTTACAGATGAACCCAAATGTCGACATATTCATAAGCAACGCCAAAAAATGGCAAGCGGAATTGAAGCAGCTGAGAATGATTTGTCTGGATTGCGGACTGACCGAAACTTTGAAATGGGATGTTCCGATTTATACATTTCACAATAAAAACATTGTTGGAATAAACGGATTGAAAGAATCCTGTGCCATATCTTTTTTCAAAGGTGCTTTGTTAAGCGATCCGCTTGGAATCCTCATCAAACCCGGAGCGCATACACAAGCAGGCCGCTGGATAAAATTCATTTCTGAAGAAGAAATTGCAGCTAACCAAGACGTCCTTAAAGCCTATATTTTTGAAGCAATTGAGGTCGAAAAAACGGGTTTGAAGGTCATCCATAAAAAGACTGAAGATTATCCTGTTCCCTTAGAATTTCAACATAAATTAGATGAATTTCCTGCCTTAAAAGCCGCTTTTGAAGCTTTGACGCCCGGGCGACAAAGAGCTTATATCCTGTATTTTTCTTCAGCCAAACAATCCAAAACACGGGAGGCTTGTATTGAAAAATATATGCAACAAATCATTGAAGGTAAGGGATTTATTGATTAACTGTGAAATATTAAACATAGATCAATCCCGAAAGAGCAGGAACAAGAAAAGAAATAAGCAAAGATCAATCACGATAAGTCGGAACAAGTAAATCACTAAACAATATTTTATGAATAGAATCAGGTTTCCGATCTTGTCAATTTCAAATTGACTCATGTCGCATTGTCCCATTATTGATTTTTTCTCTACTTTTACCCCCGAATATGAAACAGATAGAGAATAAACACCCCCTTGCTATCCGTTGGTTTCACTGGATCAATTTCCCGGTTCTGGCAATAATGATATGGAGTGGAACCCTTATCTATTGGGCCAATGATATTTACAGGATAGGATTCGGCGATAAAACCTTATTGCAGTTTTATCCTGACAGCTTCTACAAAGCATTTCATATTGACGGCCGGCTTGCAGAAGGAATGGCCTGGCATTTTGTGTTTATGTGGTTTTTTTTTATTAACGGCGCTATTTATGTGCTCTACACCATCATTTCCGGCGAGTGGAAACTGCTGCTCCCAAACCGGAGATCTTTGAAAGAGGCCATACAGGTAACGCTTTATGATTTCCATCTTTCAAAATATAAACCTGCCCAGGGCAAATACAATGCTGCCCAGCGCATAGCCTATTCAGCCATCATCATCATGGGTATGGGCTCTCTCATTTCAGGCCTGGCTATTTATAAGCCGGTCCAATGGGGTTGGGTTACCTGGATATGTGGTGGTTATACCAGCGCACGGGTCATCCATTTTATGCTCACCATTGGATATGTACTCTTCTTTTTGATCCATGTGATACAGGTAATCTTTGCAGGCTGGAATAATTTCAGGGCAATGGTTACCGGTTTTGAGGTGGTGAACAAAGAAGTAATTGAAAAGGCGATACCAGATGATATTCAATCAGATGATAAATAACAGGCATGACAGAACCCGAAGATATAGAAGGCAATAAAGCCCCAGGTGATAATACCAATAATACCGGCCACTCTGAAGGATTTTATGACATACATCCTGAATCCAATACAGAAACGGAACCGGCAGCCGTAGAACCAGAACCGCAAAATAATGCGGAACTCAATAAGTTCATCCGCCGTAAAAGTATAGTTGCCTTTTCTGTGTTGATTTTATGCATGGGAATGTTTGCACTTGGATTTGTTTGGGTCATACACCAGCCTCAGGACCAGGGCGTGTATGAACCACTACGAAAAGTGCTCAATTTCAATGAAAAAGTAAACAAACTATTTTATCGCGAAAACCATCTTACACCGACGTATCCACGCAATTTCGCCGAAAAAAAGCCAAGGGTGAACGGCGACCTGGGCATGGATACCAGTTTTAAGGTAAATGAATGGAAATTATATGTGGTAAATATTGACAGTCACGATACCCTTCAACTCAATATGGACTCTATTAAAAAACTACCCAAAACGGAAGTAATTTATAATTTTAAATGCATAGAAGGCTGGAGCCAGGTTACCTTTTGGGCAGGTGTGCGTTTCAGTGATTTTGTAAAACATTATCATCTTGGCACACACAGTCATCAAAGCCTGACGGATGCAACAAAATCAGAGGATATAGTACACTATGCCGGGTTTGAAACACCGGATGACAATTATTATGTTGGACTCGATATGGCCAGCGCCATGCATCCGCAAACATTACTTTGCTATGAAATGAATGGCAGGCCCCTCCCCTATGATCAGGGTGCACCGCTCCGACTTATCGTACCGGTAAAATACGGTGTCAAAAGTCTGAAACGAATTGGTCTCATATTCTTTTCAGACAGCCGGCCGGCAGATTACTGGTATGAGCAGGGGTACGATTATGATGCTTCCTTATAGTAGCATTCAGACTTCAGGCTTATGTTTAAATAAAATAATCTTTCCTGAAAAGGGTTGCACTTCTACTACATAAAATAACCGCCGGGCGGATGGGCTCCCGGCGGTATCAGAAACAAATCAATTATCAGGAAAAATTTACTATCGAAGCGTAAAATCATAGGTTTTGCCATTAAGGCTGAAACTGGCCTGGTTGTCGCAGGTACCAGGTCCGTAATCAACGGTTCCGGTACTGTTACCCGCACTGGTGGTTATTTCAAAAGATCCCTGTTCAATCCAATGACAATCAAGTGCCACTACAAGGGGTTTGACAATAGTAATATTAAAGGTTTGCCCTTTGCGGTTGGTTCCACTGGCTGAGCCGGTAATACTATAAATATCATCAGCCCAGGCAGTGGTATTTTCTCCGGCGATCCACTCCCTGTCACGCGTTGATTGCCAGCTGATAGTACCGGTACTTGTGGTAATACCTGCACCAGTTACCACAATACTGAAATGTATATTTCCTTTGGTATTATGTCCCAGGTTGGTAATTGTTTTGGTGCCGGTTACTTTATCTCCATTTACAGTATAGTTGTTGAATGTTATGGTAATAACTGTTCCTGAATCGCGGTAGCGGCCATTCCAGGTAGCAATGATCCGACCTGACCGGATACGGTTATCCTTGCACAAGGTACCGGTACCAAAATCAATAATTATTTTTCTGGTAAGAGAAATAGAATCATAAGTGATACTTACTGAAGCACCCGACATCATATCCGGTTGTTGAGCACCTGTTTTATATAAGCTTGATCCTCCATTTCTTGCAGCCACATCCACAGCATTATAGGCATCAGTAAAAGTGCCTTCAGCATAGGAATTGTCCTGAGCAGCCTGGGTATCTGCAGAAATAGCAGCAGTCTGTTTTTTGCAGGAATTGAAAGAACAGAGAACGATACCTGCCAATAACAATACAAGTCGTGGTTTAAATATTATTTTCATTTTCCTGATATAAATATATTCATTTTCTATAAGACAATACTCTTACTATAAAGTTTAAAGGAATTGACATACCCATAACTTTTAAGGAGTAAAAAATAAAGATAAATCGCTATAAGTAAGTGAATAACAATACTTATATCCAGTATTAAAATAAAAAAGAAATTCAGGAAACGCCTGCTAGTCCTGCCTTGTAGTTTCTGGCATTGATACCCCGAACCGGCATTTTATGCGTGCGGCTTTTCATTACTGAAATAGCATCATCGGCATTGGCAAATTCATGGTTAATGTTAAGCAGATGCGATGCAAGTTTCTTATAGTTTTTATTCATGAGACAAATCCATATCTGCAGATAATGAAAATCATTGAATACCAAAGCCTTATTTGTACCAAAATCATTTATAGTCTGCTTAAAATGTTCCGGGTAGGCACTATAATGCATGGTGGGTTTCAAATGATGGTTGATATGGTATCCATCATTGAAACATATATTATTATAAGGAGTATTAACACATGTGATACTGTTTTTATAACAATTTCCGGGTTCATCAAAATCCACAAAAGCATGCTGGGTCCAGTTGCCTATCATCATTATAAGCCTGATGAGAATAAAAGGCAAAACAAAAACAGCTATTGTTGCTTTAAAATTAAGGATCATAAGAGTTATGCATAAAACGACGAAAAACAACTCCCCTTTTAATACTTTATCTCTCATTTTGAATCTTTTACGTAAGTGGTGATAATTAACCAGCTGCGCAATAACCCCAAAGAAAAATGTAGCGAAATATTTTAGAAAATCCTTAAGACTGTCACGCTGATATGTCATAGTACTGCTCAGATCATCTTCGAGATTATTTTCAGCATGATGCATCCCGATATGGTGACTATAATATGTACCGGGACTCTGCCCGAAAAAAGGACCCAGTACCAAAGGAATAATTTCATTTAATATTTTATACTTCGGTTTGAAACAAGCCCGGTGGCTGGTACAATGAAGTGCCAGCGTATAGGGACCATTGAGCGCCAGCAGGTTATAGCCTATATAAATGAGTGCCAATGGCCACCATATAACCGGCATTATTGGCAGGTATAAAATCACAGCCAGAGGAATAAGGGTCAGGCCGATTTTTAATATCAGGTGAACAAACGGAAGATCGCGTTCATCATTGATAAGATTGAGCAGGAATCTGTCTAAAAAATTGTATTTTAATGGACGAGTAAATTCAGGATCAATGATTTTAATTTCATTTATCATAAAGGGAAAAGTTGCGTTCTAAAAAGTCCCGAATTATTGACGATGGCCCCCACTGCCGTCTATCAATAGATAAGCAAAGATAAGCAATTTCCCTAAAGATTATGAAAATCAGAAAAATAGGCTGCAAACAGATCTTAGCAAGTGAAATGAGGGGTCTGGTTTATAGAATCCGGAATTTATATTGCAGCTGGTATCATTTGCGCGATAACAACTTCGGGCTTAAAGATAATGGCCGCTTTGATTGAATTTGATATCAGGCAGGCGGATTCCGCTTTCATGAGAACGCGTTGCACGCGATCTGCATTGCTTTCGTCGTTAATAGTAACCGTAGGTGTCAATGTTATCTCGCTGATCATATATTTCCCATCTACCATTTCGAGCTTTCCATTGGCATTTGATTTAAAACTCACAAATTCTAGTCTGGAATTTTCCGCAATGGCAAGAAAGGTTGTCATAAGGCAGCTGTTTACTGCTCCCACCAGCAGGTGTTCCGGTGACCAGTAACCTGGCATTCCCTTTGGGAATTCAGGAGGAGTAACAACCTCAATAGAAGAATTTAAAACAGATGATGACATAAGACCCTTGCGATCATTCAGCCAGTTCACATCTGTTTCATAATAATGTACATTGTCCATAATATTGATATTTATCTTTTTATAAAATATTTAAGTACTTTTCTATACGTTTTCCCTAATCATATTTACAAGGTGGTTTGCAGGAACAACACCAGATTGGCGCCATTTTATTGCGCCGTTTTTGAATAAAACAAGGGTCGGAACAGCCTGAATACCGTATTTAAGAGAGGCCTCCTGGTTTTTGTCAACATCCACCTTGATAACAGTTGCCACATCCCCAATTTCAGAAACTACTTCTTTGAGGATAGGAGCCATCATTTTGCATGGCCCACACCATTCTGCAGAAAAATCTACAAGAACCGGCTTTTCAGAATTAATCAATTCGTTGAATTTTTTCATGTTATCAGATTTTATTTCTCACATTCATCCAGCTTCCGCCATTATGCACATTTGTATAACCTGCCTCTTTCATCAGCGACTTAGCTGCAGCACTGCGACCTCCTGATGCACAGCAGGTTATGATGACAGCATTTTTATCTTTAAATTTTGAAAGATTATTTTCAAGAGAATTCAATGGTATATTTAAGGATCCTTTTACGTGTCCGCCAGCATATTCACCTTTTGAACGTACATCTATAACCGTTGCACCATTTTTTATAAGTTCACCAATATCCACTTTTGGCCCGATACCGAAGATTGATTTTAAAGTATTTAACATTTGTATATTTTTATTAGTTATTTGCAATATAATTCACATTCATCCAGGAGCCTAAGTCATAACAGTCTATACCATTGCTGCTTAAAAAATCGTAAGCGGAACGGCTTCTGGCCCCTGAAGCACAGCACAATACAATATTTTCCAGGTCTTTTATCTCATCCATTTTTGCCGGCAATGTGTTTAAGGGAATATTTATACTCCCGGCCACATGGCCTCCACTAAATTCTCCAGGGGTCCGCACATCTATGATATTTGCGGCTCCTCGTTTTATGATATCTTCAATTTTTTCCATTTTTTGCTATTTTATGTTATATATGATCACATGATTTTGAGCATAATAGTTTCTACTGCTGATTTCAGGCAGCGGCACCAAATGCTGGCCGGTAAAAAATCAGAAATTAGACTAAATCTGATTTATGTTCTATTTTTTAGGGATTTTATTCCCAACGTCCAGTAAATCGGACAAAAACCCATAAAACTGGTAAGCACAAATACAGCTGAAACTACCAGCAACACAATTGCCAATACACCTGAAATAATGTGAAGGAAGTACAAAGCAACAACTGCCAATGCAATAAGTACTCTGATAATCCTGTCTGCTCCTCCTAAGTTCTTTTTCATATAATTAATAATTTTAAGGCAAAATTACCTGGGTTGAGAGTGGTAGAAAGGAACAATTGTTACATAAGATCAAATAATTTCAATTTTATTCCTTCCAAGTTTTATCAGATCTTTTTTCTCCATTGTATTCAGGAGTCTCGTAATAGCCTCCCGCTGGGTATGAAGCTCATCAGCTATTTCCTGGTGGGTAATTTTAAGGATTCTTGACCGAATGGCTTTACTGCGTTCCTTAAGATAGTGAAGCAATTGCATATCCATATTGCTGAATGCAATCAGGTCTACAACCTCAAGCAGTTCCGTAAAACGATTGAAATAATTGCTGCTGATAAATGCCCGCCATTCATGATATATAAACCAGGATTCTATGAAATTTACCGGAATCTGTAAAATTTCAGTTTCATCTTCTGCAACAGCTTTTATGGCACTTTTGCTTCCGGATTGGCAGCAAGTAAGCGACATGGCACATGTTTGTCCGGGATATAAATGGTATAAAAAGACCTCATTGCCTTTATAATCACCTCTGATAACCCTTATAGATCCGGAAATTACAATCGGAATAAATACGATTACATCTCCCGGATGAATGATGGTTTCTCCTTTGTTTATTTTTTTAAACCTTGCGTGTTGATTTATTTCAGCTAATAGCTTCGGCTCTTTAAAAATCAACTGAGATTCTGATATCATTTCCATGATACAAACTTCGTCTATACACGGAAAAGCATTACTGACAATAGTCATTCAAATGACATCCGTTATAAATCCATGTGGATTGTATTTTGAATTACCTTTAAAACCCGCTTTGATTTTTTATTAACATCTATTGTGGCCCCGCTAAATTAGCCTTATAATCAGATTCAGGCCGTTTAAACAAATTTTTTAAACTTTTGATTAAAACATTTGTTTAACTCAAAAAACTCCTCCAAATTTGCAGCATGAATTCAAAAGCAGAATTAGAAAAGGACCTTACAGCTGAAGCAAAAATTAAAGCTGCAGCATTGAAACTTTTCACGCAGAAAGGATTTGACGCGGTAAAAACAAGGGAAATTGCTGCCGAAGCCGGTATCAATCTGGCACTCCTGAATTATTATTTCAGGAGCAAGGAGAACCTGTTTGAACTTATTATGCTCGAAAACATGAGTATGTTTGCCGCTGGAATATCAGTCATCATTCATAATAGTGCTACAACACTTGATGCGAAAATTTCTGCACTCACATCTCATTATATAGATATATTGATCAAAAACCCAAATGTTCCTCAGTTTGTGTTGAATGAAATGCAGTCGCACCCTGAAAAAATTACAGATATAATAGGACAGAAGATCAATATATTTCAATCTGATCTTATGAAACAGGTTCAGCAGGAAATGCAGAAAGGCCATCTGGTGAACCTCTCCCATCCTATTCAGTACTTCGTCAATCTTCTGGCGCTTACTATTTTCCCCTTTGTTTCAAGGCCTCTTCTTATGAAACTCGGAGATATAAACGATGAGGCATTTGCACAGATGATGGAAGGACGAAAAAAAATGTTACCTGTCTGGCTAAAAGCCATGTACGCACCAAAAACCAAGAACGAATAAAACATAAACCTGATGCAAAAACTAAGCAGTTATATTAAGAAATTTTATTTAGCAGGCGCAATATTGGTCATGCTAGTTGTAACAGCGCAAGGCCAATCTGGAAATACGCTTACGCTCGACAGCTGCTATAATCTTGCGCGTGAAAATTACCCGATGATCAAACAACTCGGCCTTGTAGAGAAAACGCGCCAGTATTCAGTTGAAAATGCCGGAAAAGCATGGCTTCCACAGCTCAGTTTTAATGGCCAGGCTACCTATCAGTCGGCAGTAACTTCAATCCCATTCGAAATTCCGCATATTTCTATTCCAACATATAACAAAGACCAGTATAAAATTTATGGTGAATTAGACCAATCCATATACGATGGTGGAACCGTACGAAATCAGAAAGAAGAGCAAAACATAAATGCTGTGGTTCAGAAACAGAACACTGAAGTAACCCTGTATTCATTAAAAGATAGAATAAACCAGATATATTTCGGTGTATTACTGGTAGATGCACAATTAAAACTGAATGATATTATGATTCAAACCATTCAGAATAATATTGATAAAATTCAGGATCAGGTAAATAATGGTGTGGCCTTGAAAAGCGGCCTGTATGAATTGCAGGCACAACAAATGCAACAGCAGCAAACTACCATCCAATTGAAGGCCAATAGAAAAGCTTATCTAGATATGCTGGGTCTGTTTATTAACAAACCAATAAATGAAAACACAAAATTAGCTGAGCCGCAAAGCGTTTCTGTTTCCGCAACCATCAAAAGGCCGGAACTGACCTTATATGATTACCAGCGAAACAGTTATGATGTTCAGGACAGGATGTTGAATTCCAATTATCTGCCACGCCTTTCAGCATTTTTCCAGGGAGGCTATGGAAGACCCGGACTTAATATGCTGAGCAACGATTTCTCTTTTTACTATATAGGCGGTATAAAATTCAGCTGGTCATTGGGAAATCTCTACACCTTGAGCAATAACAGACAATTGAACCAGATAAACCGCGAGCAGATAGACCTGCAGAAACAAAGCTTTTTACTGAATACGAATATTCAGCTTCGTCAGCAAAACGGAACCATCGTTCAATTGCAGCAATTGATTGGTAAAGATGATGATATTGTTTCCAAACGTACAGATATTACAACTGATGCCAAAACAAGAATGGAAAACGGAACATTAACGGTCCATGATTATCTCTCTGAACTTGACAATGAAAACCAGGCAAGGCAAAATAAAATATTACACGAGGTTCAACTCCTCCAGGCTTTATATAACTATCAGAATACCAGTGGAAATTAGTAGAAAAATCTATAGCAAAAACATGAAGAAATTACTTTATCTGATCCCTATGCTTATTGCATTTGCTGCATGCCAGAATCGCAGCAACGATTATGACGCATCTGGTGCTTTTGAATCCGTGGAAACCATTGTTTCTACGGAGGCGTCAGGCACCATCAAACAATTCAATGTGGAAGAGGGCATGACTTTGCAGCCAAAACAATACATTGGGTATGTAGATAGTGTTCAGCTTTATCTGAAAAAAGAACAGCTGCGGGCACAGATCGATGCCACGGTGAGCCAGATTCCGGATATCCCGGTGCAGGTAGCCTCTTTGCGTTCCCAGCTTGATCTGGCAAAAATAAACCAGGCCCGTATGGAACGGCTTTTCAAAGCCAGCTCAGCCACACAACAACAACTGGATGATGCCAACAACCAGGTAGAAGTAATAAACAGGCAGATAGACGCCGAGCTATCTTCCCTGGGCAAAACTTCCGTAACTCTGAACCGTGATGTGGCACCCCTTGAAAGACAGATAGCTCAACTCAACGACCAGTTGGAAAAATGCAAAATAATTAATCCCATACATGGTACAGTTTTAACCAAATATGCTGAAAACGATGAAGTTGTAGCTCCCGGAAAAGCGCTGTATAAAATAGCCGAAACGGATACCCTTATCTTAAGGGCCTATATCACAGGATCTCAACTTTCCTCAGTAAAACTCGGTCAGACGGTGAAAGTGCGCATTGATAAGGGAGAAAAAGATTATCGAAACTATACGGGTACCATTTACTGGATATCAGACAAGGCAGAGTTTACCCCTAAAACCATCCAGACCAAAGACGAAAGGGCTGACCTGGTTTACGCCATCAAAGTGAGGGTTGTAAATGATGGATTTTTAAAGATCGGTATGTATGGGGAAGTGAAATTGTAGTTCGACAAAAGCGTAAGAATTGATAAGTAAGAAATAAAGAAGAGATAGATCCCGAATTATCTGGGACAAGTAAATCAATTATTAATGAATAACATAAACCCCCCATTTCTGCCATTTTTAAATTCCTTGATTTTCAAATTCTCAAATCAGTAATCATGCTCCCTATCACACTTGAAAATATCACCAAAACCTATGAAAAGGGTAAAGTCCTTGCGGTGGATGATGTTTCATTTTCTGTAAATGACAGCGAAATGTTCGGGTTGATAGGACCCGATGGTGCTGGGAAAACGACCATATTCAGAATATTGACTACATTACTTCTGGCAGATAAAGGAACGGCAACGGTCTGCGGAAAAGATGTCGTAAAAGATTACAAATCCATTCGTGGTATGGTAGGCTACATGCCTGGAAGGTTTTCACTATATCAGGACTTAACAGTTGAAGAAAACCTGAATTTCTTTGCATCACTATTCAATACAAGTATCAAACAGAATTACGAGCTCATCAGGGACATATATGTTCAACTGGAACCTTTTAAAGACCGTCGTGCCGGGAAACTTTCGGGAGGAATGAAACAGAAACTTGCCTTATGCTGTGCCCTTATTCACAAACCTTCTGTTTTATTTTTAGATGAACCTACTACCGGGGTTGATGCGGTTTCCAGGTTTGAATTCTGGGAAATGCTGAAACGTCTTAAGGTTCAGGGTATAACAATCCTGGTTTCTACGGCATATATGGATGAAGTAAGCCATTGTGAACGCATTGCCCTGATGCAAAACGGAAAAATACTTAGCATGGAAACGCCGGATAAAATTATCGCATCCTATGAAGAAAGACTGTTTGAACTGAAGGGAGAAAACAAGCATAAATTACTCACAGATATCATGCAATATCCTGACAAAATCGGTTCTTATGCTTCCGGTGAATCCATCCATATAAGCTTTAAGAAAAATGGCAAATCTGATGAGGAAATCATACATGGCGTTAAAGAATATCTAAGAAATACAGGATACCAGCATATCGAAATGAAAGCGACGGTTCCAAATATAGAAGACTGTTTTTTAAGCCTTACCAAAACCGAAATCAATGAATGAACTGGTTATAAAAGCTGATAAACTTACCAAGCGCTTCGGCAATTTTACGGCAGTGGACGCCATCAGTTTTGATGTGGCAAAAGGAGAGATATTTGGCTTTCTCGGCGCCAATGGGGCAGGGAAAACAACAGCCATGCGCATGCTTTGCGGCTTATCAAAACCTACATCTGGCGAGGCATCTGTAGCAGGTTTTGACGTATTCCGTTTCCCTGAAAAGATCAAAAAAAATATCGGCTATATGAGCCAGAAATTTTCCCTGTATGAGGACCTTACCATCAGGGAAAATATTGAATTTTATGGAGGCATTTATGGCCTTACCAACAAACAGATCAAAGACAAAGGCAATGAACTTATAGACATGCTTCAATTGGAAGCAGAAGCCAATAAACTCGTAAGAGGACTCCCTTTGGGATGGAAACAAAAGCTTGCCTTTTCTGTGGCCATTATACATGAACCCCGCATTGTATTTCTTGATGAACCAACGGGCGGCGTGGATCCGGCCAACAGGAAACAATTCTGGGAGTTGATATACCAGACCGCTGATAAGGGGATTACGATTTTTGTAACCACCCATTATCTGGATGAGGCTGAATATTGTGACAGGGTAAGTATTATGGTAGATGGTAAAATATCTGCCCTGGATACCCCTGCGGGATTAAAGAATACCTACAATGCAAAAGATATGAACGAAGTGTTTTTCCAACTGGCAAGAAATGCAACAAGATCTGGAGATTAAAATATTAATTATCATAGGCTTTTGAAACCAGCCGGATTTTGAAATGAGATAAAAAAACAGAATGAAACAATTTATCAACTTCATAAAAAAAGAGTTCTACCATGTGCTCCGCGACCCAAAGAGTTTGCTGATGCTCTTTGGAGTGCCCATTGCACAAATTGTTTTATTTGGTTTTGCACTCACTAATGAAATCAAAAATGCCAATATCGTAATTGTGGATAATGCGATGGATAATGCTTCCCAACAATTGATATATAAAATCAGGGCAAGCAAGTATTTTCATGTTGGTGAGCTATTTATGGACCCTAACCAGATAGATGCCGCATTCAAAACCGGTAAAGTTAAACTGGCCCTTGTGATCCCAAAAAATTTTGATAACGACCTGCAGCATCTGCATTCGGCGCAGGTCCAGATCATTGCAGATGCAAGTGATCCAAATACGGCTACTACGCTCACCAATTATATGTCTTCCATTATTATTGATTACCAGACAATACTATGGCAGGAAAATGGTGCACCCTATACGATTCTTACACAGCAAAGAATGCTGTACAATCCGGAGCTGGCCGGAGCACCCAATTTCGTCCCCGGCGTGGTTGCCATGGTTCTTTTATTAATTTGTGTATTAATGACATCCGTATCTATCGTAAGGGAAAAAGAAATGGGGACGCTGGAAGTATTGCTTGTTTCTCCATTCAACCCTTTTTTGGTTATTTTTTCTAAAATGGTACCGTATATCGTGGTATCATTAATCAATCTTACGGTCATCCTTATATTAAGTTTTTATTTGCTGGATTTGCCATTCAAAGGCAGTCTGCTGCTTATGTATGCCGAAAGCCTGATATTTATAACATGTGCGTTGTCATTGGGACTTCTTATTTCCACATTAACAGATACACAGCAAACGGCCATGAATACCTCTTTTCTGCTTACCATGCTCCCAACCATGCTGCTAAGCGGATATCTGTTCCCGATAGAGAATATGCCCATTTATTTAAGGATCCTGTCAAATATTGTACCGGCAAAATGGTTCTATATCATCATTAAATCGATCATGCTCAAAGGACTGGGCATAAAATATATCTGGAGAGAGACGCTGATCCTTACCGGGATGACCTTGTTTTTTATCACCATAAGCTTAAGAAATTTTAAAACCCGACTGGAATGAGAACACTATTGTTTTTATTGAGAAAAGAATTCCGGCAGATATTCAGGGATCCGGGTATATTAAGGATCATTATATTAATGCCTGTCATACAATTACTGGTATTACCTAAAGCAGCGGATTATGAAATTAAAAACATAAATATTGCTATCGAGGACTATGATCATTCCCAGGTTTCACAGCAATTGGCAAATAAAATCAGCTCTTCAGGATATTTCAAAATGGTTGGCTATCACAATGATTACACTAAAGGATACGAACTCATTGAAAAAGACAAAGCCGATATTGTCCTCGAAATTCCGGTTGATTTTGAAAAAAACCTCATACGCAATAACACCCAGAATTTATTTATAGCAGTGAATGCCATAAATGGAACCAAGGCCATCATCGGAAGTGGCTATCTCAACAGCATTTTGATGGATTACAACAACGAAATAAGAATGAAATGGGTGCAACCCACTACATTTAATGCATTGCCCACCATTGATATAGCTACGGCCAACTGGTATAACCCAAACCTGGTATATGCCGTTTTTATGGTTCCTGGCATATTAGTATTGCTACTGACACTTATAGGGGGCAATCTTTCGGCATTTAATATTGTGAAAGAAAAAGAGATAGGCACCATAGAACAGATCAATGTCACCCCGATTAAAAAACATATATTTATCCTCGGCAAACTCATTCCGTTTATTATTATGGGGCTCGTTGTATTCACATTAGGAATGATCATTGCCGTTGTTGTTTATGGCATTATACCGCTCGGCAGTTTATTATTGCTCTATGCTTTTGCCTTTATATACCTAATTGCCCTGGTGGGTTTTGGCCTTTTGATATCCACATACTCTGATACGCAGGTACAGGCACAATCATTGACCTTCTTTTTTCTGATTATTTTTAATCTTATGAGCGGGTTATTTACATCCATAGACAGTATGCCGCACTGGGCACAGATTGTTACCCGTTTTATCCCATTGAGTTATTTTATAGAAGTGATGCGTATGATAGTCCTTAAAGGCAGTCATTTTCATGATGTTGCTTATCAGTTTATGATATTGATCATCATGGGACTTGTGTTAAATGGCTGGGCAATTATCAATTACCGGAAGACGACTTAGAATAATTTGGAAATTTGAGGATTTGAGAGTGGACTGCTAATTAGTGGTTACGGATGATTGATCAATTCTTTACTTCTCACATCTTACTTCTTACTTTTCACGCATTGCTATCCCTGTATATGCAAAGTGCTGCCACTCTTTGTTACGGAATATGATTTCAATCCCACGCTTGCAGGACCCTGATTTACAGAACCGGTATCACTAAAATCGGACCCATGTGCCGGGCAAAAAAATGTATCAGAAGAGGGATCATATTGCACCATACCACCCTGGTGCGTGCAGGTCTGCGATAATGCCACATAGGCTCCTTTTGAAGTATATGCTACGATAACACCACTGTTGTAAACAAATCCACCTTTGGTAAGCAGCACTTTATTTGCAGAAGAAGTCAGATCAAGTGTAAAATTTGCATTAGGGGCTGCCGGTACACTATTAGCGCCCAGGTTATTACAGGCTCCAAGACAAGTAAGAAGTGCGGCGGCACCTGCTCCGACACCCATATTAATTAAAAATTCTTTACGCGTCATTTTAAGGTCTTTGATATTATAAATTACTGTATGTAACTCCATACGTGATTATGAATAAAAGGGTGGGAAAACAGCTTTCAATAATCCTTCAAATGCTAAATCCACTGTTCAGACATTTTTACTAAATTGCTCCAATAAATATCATTCAACATGTCATCTATCTTATCCCAACTCGCTGTTTCCCTCGGTCATAAAGATGAAGTACCGAATATCGTATTGGCGCATAAAATCGTTGCAAATAATGACAAAGAAGGCGTGAAAGAGCTGATTGAAAATCTGAACAACAAAGACAAAAATATTTCATTCGACTGCATTAAAACCCTTTATGAAATTGGCTACAAAAAGCCGGAATTGATATCGGGATATCCCAAAGAATTTGTAGCCCAGTTAAAAAGCAAACATGGACGTATGGTCTGGGGTGCCATGACTGCTATAAGTGCCATAGCAGGACTGGTTCCGGATGATGTTTATGATAATTTGCCGCTGATTATTGATACGGCTGATAACAGCGGCTCTGTCATTGCCAGAGATCATGCAATATACACGCTGGCAGCACTTGCAAAGCATCCTGAATATTATGCAGACTGTATGGCATTAATTCTGGAACAATTGCTCAAAAGCCCAGTGAACCAGTTTCCTATGTATGCTGAAATTACCGGACCCGTGGTGGCTGAAAAAGACAAAGCGGCTTTTAAAAAAGTTCTGGAGGAAAGATTGAAAGGCATTGGCCAGGAATCAAAAATAAAAAGGATCCAAAAGGTTTTGAAGAAATTGTAAAGACAAGGCAAGGCCCTGGCTCCTATGTGTGGAAAATTAATTTAATTATAAAACGACCATTTGATCCCGAAACGCAATACAGTAGGATACATGGGGTAATGCGGGGCCAGAAAATACCAGTTTCCCGACAATCCTTCATTAACATGCTCAATTTTTAAAAAGGCATTCAACCTTTTTATTTTAGCGGTTACCCAAACATCAAATACCTGATAGTTGCCGATCCGTATTTTATCCTGGACATAGAATTTGCTTATTTCGGGCATATATCCATATCCGTAGTAGGCAGAATTGTAAGAAAAATCGAAACCTGCCTGGAGCAATACCGCATGTTTGAACAGGTAGTGGTCATAAAAATAGGAAGTCCTTATAAGCCATTCAGGTACACGCACATCATAGCCACCGGCAAGCGGTTTCTGAAAAGTAATGTTGTTCAGCAAATGTATATGTGTTCCGATATTGAATTGCTTATTGACAAATATATTTGCAAAATCAACATTTCCATGGTCCTGATGTGGCATGGCCAGGGTATCATAATAGATCAGATCAGAAGCTGTAATAAAGGAAACGCCCAGTTTAAATCCGTATATATCAGAAAAATAAGCATTAAGTGACTCATACTTGCTTTTCTGAAAATCATTGCCCCATATAAAATGATTCCCGTAATACAGCATATCCGTATAGGAGGGTGCTGCCTGCTGTATTTTAACATCAACATTAAACTGAGGCAGAAAATGCCTGATAAATGGGGCATAAAGATGCGCATTCAACAGATAATCAAACTGATTATAACCTTCAATGAAATATTCACCGCTAAGGTCAAATCCGAATCTTCGGTAATCAGATAATTCAAATCCCAGGCTTGTATTATCATAATGTTCTATATCACTAAGCTGCCTAACGTTCTGGCTCGCATTGATATAAGTATATTTTATAAATGCCTGCCAGAAAAGCGCATTCTTTAGCATGGCCGAACTGTCAATTTTCTTATTTACCTGTACAGGGTGATTAAAAACGGCATGCCCAATGGCGATCTGGTCGGTAAATGCTTCAGCCTGATAATTATCGGTACTGTGAAAACGATCCACCAAACTATAAGCAAATGGTGCAGTAGCAAAGGAGTCGTTATAACTGTATTTTGTAATATGATATTGAAAGCTGTGTGAAATAAAATACTCTGGTCGCATGATTTTGGTTGCCAGCGAATCTGTATCATGAATTTTAATTGCGGAAACAGGACCCGTGCGATAATATTGTCTTACAGTTATAAAATCTTCAAGATATGTTTGTTTTGCTCCGGTGGGCTGTGTAGGTTCCAAAGAATAAGCCCCAAGGTTTACCGGCAAAAGGGTCCTGTTTGACAATGAAGAATTCTTAAATGTTGAATCACTGATAATACCTCCGTTTTCATCTGCCGCAAATTTGTTAAAAACAGCACCTGCCATCAACATATATCTGCTATCAGGAGATTGATACCAGGTATTCAAATCGAATGAACCCAGAGAAGTTATCTGAGGATCATAATAGCCTGCATTGGTATTCATTAGGTTGAAATGCACACTGTAGTTGAGATAAGGTTTGAGATTCTGGGCAAATGTTCCGGAAAAAGCCTGAAAATCCTTATCACCCTGCACATAAAAGAAATTTGCATAAGGATTCTGGGTATTGTAGAAATTCATATTTTCATCACTGATCTTATATAGATCGAACTGATGAAAGCCAAGATCAAATCCGCTGGTTTTAAACGGGTCCCAAACCTGCTGAAACGCAGGCGTACCGGGAGAGCCCAGGTTATGCAGATAGCCGGGATCATATTTCTGCATCTGGTACAATCCTGTATCAACGGTCTTAAGATTATTCATACCCTGCTCCATATCATGAAAGGATCCATAATGCGGATAGGCTTTGGGAATAGCAAATGATGAATCTGCCTTTTGTGCATGTACAACACTTATGGCTGTAAACATGCCTGAAAAAATGAGAAAAAATAGAATGAAGCGATGCAAATATGTATCTATTGTCCGGCAAAAATAACCAAATTCCTGTAGCTGGGTTTGAAAGCTTTGTTAAACTAAGACAATGCCCGGCATCAGCAGGCAAGTGAAATATGAATTAATTGTTAAATTGTTTTTAACTTTGGCCGTAATAATATTAGCTTAAAATGAAATCCCCGAAATATCTGATGCCGTTTTTTGCGGCCATTTTTATATATTTATGCATACCTGCAGCATCAAAAGCCGCATCTGATACTGTATTTGTCCATGCCTTTTCTTTTGGATCCAAACAGGATTCGACCATATTATTTCCCCCTGCAGGGCAATACCGAAAGGTATTAATGTACTACACCCTGAAATGCAACCCGGCACAAAACCCTGCCTGCGGTCAATGGGATTATCTTACCTATACATACTTGTACCAACATACAGGTATCTATGATTCGGTAGTAGGCAAAATTGACAGCATTTACAACAAAAATACCGGGAAATATGTAAAAGACACCCTCTGGAAAAAAGTTGAAAAACTTAACCGGTTTGAACTGGGTAGATATATTACACCATATGGCATCAATTTGTCATTGGGCAATGGATTTACCTGGACTTATGATGTTACAGATTATCTCCCTTTATTACATGATTCCGTACACCTGAGTGCGGGGAACTGGCAGGAACTCCTCGATCTAAAATTTGCTTTCATAAAAGGAACTCCGGCACGAAAACCATATAAGGTTGAAAATGTATGGACTGGAAATTATAATTATGGCGGCAATCCGGATATGGGAACGCAAATGGGTACCAAATCAATTATAACAGATCCTAATGCGGCTTATACCAAAATGGTGATAAGGGTTACCGGGCACGGTGAAGATGGGTCAAACTGTGCAGAATTCTGCCCTGAAAACCATTTCCTGAATGTAGACGGAACCCAAAGATGGACCCAGTATGTATGGCGGGATAATTGCGCATATAATCCGATTATTGACCAGGGTGGCACTTGGCTATACCAGAGAGCCAACTGGTGCCCGGGAGCAGAAGTGAAAACATATGCTGCAGAGTTAACCCCATTTGTTTCTCCGGGAAAAAGCGCTTCATATGCCTATAGTGCAGATGCTTATACTACTACCAGTTCCAGCAGTGGCAACAGCAATCCTTATTATAATATTGAAGCACAGCTGATTTCATATGGAACAGCTAATTTTAAACTTGATGCTGCCGTAGAAAATATCTTAAGTCCTACAATGGATAATATGTTCGGGCATAATAATCCTGTATGTTCCAATCCACAGATCATCATTAAAAACAACGGGACTACAACTTTAACTTCGCTGACAATCAAATATGGCAGAAGAGGTGGAAATCTTAGCACGTACCATTGGGTAGGTGATCTTAATTTTTTGGATGTAGATACTGTAACGCTCGGACAGTTTGACTGGGCTGATGGGGCCCCTCCATTGGTTTTTGAGGCCAGCGTTTCAAATCCAAATGGCGCAGCTGATGAATATGCTGCAGACGATACAATGTATTCATATATTCCTGTTACCAAAACACTCCCCTATTCCTTTATTATCCAGACCAAAACCAATAGTTCAGCCAGTGAAAATGCCTATACACTTACCGATCAGGATGGAGCTATTGTATATCAAAGAAATAATATGGCCAATAATACACTATACAGAGACACGGTAAAATTGCAGCATGGTTGTTATACTTTCAGGTTTACAGATAGCAACCAGGATGGGCTTTATTTTTTCGCCAATACAGCCCAGGGTACTGGCTCTCTTAGGTTAACAACTACTGCAGGCAAGAATATTATTATGTTCAACCCGGATTTTGGTGCCGAAGTGTTAATGAATTTTAATGTGGGTTATGGGCTTGGCATTGAACCGCAAAGCTACCCTCAGAATATCGATGTTTTTCCCAATCCTTCCAGTGGATCATTCAGTATTGATGCTACATCTCTTGAACAGAATCCATGTACCCTGCAGGTATTTGATCTGGTAGGCAAGTTAGTTATGTCAAAAACAATTTCTGGTATAGATGATCATCTTATCAATGTCAATTTGAGTTCTAAACCTGCCGGAATATATATTGTAAATGTTGCAACAGCTTATAAGACATTTACACAAAAAATAGTGCTTACAAAATAGCCCATTATATTATCAATGCACTGATGCTTTAAGAAGTTTGCGTGTAAAACTTGCATTATCAGTAGTTGCCGATAAAATCACTGCGCCCGGCTGAATGTCAATAACGGGTATTTCAATATGATTTTTACCCGCTGGAAAATGATATTCTGAAGAAAATAGTTTTTTGCCTATCATATCATACAGGCATATCTTAACAATTTCAGACTTTGCAGACGATTCTACCAATCTGATATTATCTACAATTGGATTATTTAGTATTTTGATATCCAGAAAATTATCATTTAAATAATTACTGTTTATTGCTGATACGGAATCTATTCCAAGCACAAAAAGCCCGTTATGGGTATCGGATGCAATGATATTGCCTGAAGGGAAATATGGATAAATATTCCAGCATCCAAGGAGTCCGCTATACGACTGGGGCGCATTTTGAGGATATGTATCATAAGAAGTAATTTCATGTACCCTGGTTGGATCGCTTGCATCAAATATCACAACCCCGTCTTCATAGTAAGACATGTAGATATAATTACCTTTAAAATAGGCATTATGCCCTATGCTTCCATAATTGGTGTTTGAGCCAAAAGTACATAACTGTCGCAGATCCGGCTGATTTGGAGTTACCTGCAAATCAGACACATCGAAAAGTTCTACCGGAACAGGAGTCTCATCCGTAAAAACAAGCAGATTCCCAGCCGGGTTCAACCAGCAGCTATGATTGTAACCGGGTTGATTTCCGTTATAACTGGTAATGGCCTGAAGCAATACCGGATTATTGGGATTAGCATAATTATAAATATACAATCCAGCCCCGGCGCAGCAGCAGTAAACAGTATCATTTCGGGCAAAACAATCATGCACATATTCAAATTGTGGCTGCCCGTTGCCTCCTATGGGTGCCACAAGATCGGCAAGGAATACTGGAGATACCGGATTTTTTATCGACAAAACGGTCATGGGAATATCAGGATTTTGTTTAGGGCCATATGCCCGTTTATTCCACGTAAGATAAAGCCTGCTGTCACCGTCAATAAACAGACTATGAGCTGCAGAACTCAATGTATCATTGTCATATACCAGATGTACAGAATCCGGAAGATAACTCAGGTCGAAGATCTGAAGACTGCATCCTGCATGATCAGCCACTGCATAGCAATAGTTCTGATAGGTCTTAAATTCCCGGTTCACACAATTGTTATATCTACCAGCACGGGCATCGCATAACCTGATTTTGAGAGGATTGGTAACATCAAAAAAATAAATACTATCGAGAGAACCCATAATGGCATATTCATGTCCACTGATACTGGTCCATCCCCAAAGCGAATTATAAGGATAATCAGATACAGCATAGCTGTGCTGGTTCCAGTTGGACCTGAAATTGAGTTGCGGAACTAAATTTTGAGCTGATGCTGGTGTTGAAACCCAAAGAAAGACCGAGAAGCAAATATTAACTAAAATTGATATTCGGCCATTTTTCATAAGATTGAACAATTATACAACCATCTTATATTCAATTTTCAATTGATCTTAAAAGTTCCTGAATGATAAGAGTCATCTTTGGTTCTGATTTCGAAGCTACACTAATAATCATTTCTATTGTCACCGGTTCAGGCATTTCATGCCATCCCTCATCTGTAATCACTGAAATTGCAAAACACCTGATACCTGCATGCCTGGCGGCAATGATTTCAGGTACGGTTGACATGCCAACAGCATCTCCACCTATAATCCTCAGATATTTGTACTCTGCCTTTGTTTCAAGCACTGGCCCCGGAACAGAAACATAAACACCCGTTTTAAGGTTAATTTCAAATTTGCCGGCAATCTCCATGGCTTTTTGTATCAGGTCTGGATCATATGCATTGATCATATCCGGGAAACGGGGGCCGGATATAGAATTATTAGCTCCGATGAGCGGATTTCCGGGCTGTAAATTTATATGATCAGAGATCAGCATTAAATCTCCTGCCAATAATTCAGGGTTTAGTGCACCACTGGCATTTGAAACCAGTAAGTTTTTTATACCCAGTTGTTTCATGATATATACGGGAAATACGATCTGCTGCATCGAATAGCCTTCATAATAATGAAATCTTCCCTGCATTGCAATAATTTTATGGCCCGCCAGCGTTCCGAATATCAATTTACCTTTATGGCTTTCAACGGTAGAAACAGGGAAATCCGGAATCTTATCATAATCCAGTTCAAAATTTATGTTAATATCATTTACAAGTCCACCAAGACCAGTACCAAGAATAATACCGGAATCTGCAATAAATGTTGTTTTACTACGGATATAATCAATTGCCTTTTTTCCCGGATCTGACATAATTCAGAAGCATATTATTGAAGACAGGCTTTTCATTAGCACTCCATTGAACAGAAATTGGCAAAAAATATAAGGGAAGGCCCAAAAATGCTTTTGCCTGCGGAGACCCTTCAATTCTCCTCCAGTCTTTTTCGGTGGTTATCAAAACTTTATTATCAAAGGGAATGCTCTTCCACTTTTTAAGAATCATATCAATATCAGCGTCAGAATATCTGTGATGATCCGGAAACTTTAAATATCTGGCCCTTATTCCGGCATTATCCAAATACAACTCCAGCGGTTTATTGTTAGATATACCTGTAAATAAAACAACTTTTGACTGCCAAAGATCTTCAGGCGAAATAGATAATGACGCATTATTTTCGTCAGACACTTTTTTTAACAATTTATATTCAATCATTGTATAAAAAACACTCTGTTTATCACCGATCATTAATTTTTTCTTTTGGATACTTTTAGATTTTAAGCTGATATTTTCGGGACACTTGGTAAGGATAATAACATCTGCTCTTTTCCTGCCCGATACAGGTTCACGCAATGAACCAACCGGCAATAAAAAGTTTTTATAATAAGGTAACATATAATCTGTTAACAATATATTTAATCCGGGTTTTACCCTTCGATGCTGATAACTGTCATCAAGAACAATGACATTTACAGATGGATGTAAGGATAATATTTTTTCAATACCAAGGCTGCGATCCTCGCAAACAGCCACACATAAATTTAAAAATTTATGTTTGACCTGAAATGGCTCATCACCTGTTAATTCTGCATTTTGTTCAGAGGTTACTTCCAGAAAACCTTTCGTTTTGCGACCATAACCACGACTCAGAAATGCCGGGTTATATCCATTTTCAAGCAGAAATCCGATAATATATTCGGCCATGGGCGTTTTTCCAGTACCACCTGTGGATAAATTCCCAATTCCTATAACCGGAATATTAAACTCTGCTGATTTGATTATATTCAAATCATAAAGCAAATTTCGTATTTTTATTATGGTTCCGTATAGCAATGCTATTGGAAATAAAATATACCGTAAATATTTAAATATCATTAAATTACATTTAATATATTACCAGAATCAACTGTATCCCAAGTTCAAACGTAATACAAAATACTGCCAAATGCCAATTTTACCTTAAAAATGTAAAAAACCGGCAAGGCAGTTAACTTCCTTGCCGGTTCTTCATAAATCAATTAGCTATGAAGCTATCAACTATTATTCCTTTACCTTTTCTGAAATTACCTTAATCAAAGCTCATCTTCATTAAAGAAATATTCGTCGTGCGTTGGGTAGTCACTCCATATTTCTTCAATGGTTTCATATGGTTCTCCGTCGTCCTCAAGTTCCTGCAGGTTTTCAATTACCTCCAGAGGTGCACCGGAGCGGATACCATAGTCAATCAATTCGTCTTTGGTTGCGGGCCAAGGGGCATCATCGAGATAAGAAGCCAATTCTAATGTCCAATACATGGTTCCGTAATTTTTTAATTTTGCGCGAAGGTACTATTTTATATCTACAAATACAATCTGACAAAAAAAGTTCAAATTATCTTAAATTTGTTTCGGTAAAAGGTATGCGATAATCTATATTTTGAACGCTCAGGAACTCATAGAAGAATATTCCGGACAGGAATTTATTGGGAAAATACTGGGCCTTTTTAGTCATGATCCTAAAGCAAAAATAAATATTTCAGGCCTCAAAGGATCGATAAGAAGCCTTATTGGGGCTGCACTTTTTAATAAAGACCCAAGACCACAACTGTATATATTTCCCGATCGGGAATCTGCAGAATATTTTCAAAACGATCTTCAGACTTTCCTGGATAAAAAACACATTTGGTTGTTTCCTTCTCCTTTTAAAGATGATACGGATATAGATGGTTTCTATAATCAGGGGGTGCTTGAACGAACTGAAATCCTTACCAAATTAAATGAGTCCGGAACAAAAACACCCATAATAATTACCTATTCCGAAGCAATATTTGAGAAAGTTATAAGCCAGAAAAGCCTTCAGGAAAATACTTTCAACGTAACTGTCGGAGATAAGCTGGATATTGATTTTACAATCGATTTTCTTACGCAATATAATTTTGAAAGAACTGATTTTGTTTACGAAGCCGGAAGCTTTTCTATCAGGGGAAATATTATTGATATCTTTTCATTTGCAAATGAATTACCCTATCGTATTGAGCTATTTGAAGATACAGTAGAATCGATAAGAATGTTCGACCCTGATACCCAGCTTTCAGCAAAAAAACTGTCTTCTGTAACAATTATACCAAACGTGGAAAATCAGGAACAAAAAAATGGGGGAAGAATACCGTTTTTTGATTATATTTCTGAAAATACCTTGATTTTTACGCTTGATTTAAACTTAACCCAGGAGTTTATTAAAAGTATCTTTAATAAAATTAAGAAAGCTTCGGAAAATAAAACATCAGAACACGAAATCCACATCCACTATTTTGATGATCCCAAAACTGTTTTAAAAAATATCAGTAGATTTCCGGTAATTGAATCAGGCACAAAAAGTTATTTTGAAGCTGGATTAAATATCAGCCTGAATATCTCTCCGCAGCCTGATTTTAATAAGAATTTTAACCTTCTTGCAGGAGACCTGCAGGCAAATTCAAGAAAAAATTATACAAATATTATTTTCAGCGATCAACCTAAACAGGTAGAAAGAATATATGCAATATTTGAAGATTTAAATACCGAAACTTCTTTTACCCCAATATATAAAATACTGCATGAAGGATTTATTGATCATCAAACCCAGCTGGCCTGTTATACAGAACATCAGATATTTGGCAGGTATCAACGTTATAAAGGAAATAAAAATTACAGCAAAAATGAATCCATTTCACTTCGGGAAATATATGAACTTAAACCCGGTGATTTTGTAACGCATATCGATCATGGGGTTGGCATCTTTTCAGGGCTTGAAAAAATTGAAGTAAGCGGGAGGATACAGGAGGCTATCAGACTCAAATACAAAGGCGGCGACCTGCTATATGTCAATATAAATGCGCTTCATAAAATTGCCCGATATATTGGTCAGGAAGGCAAAGCGCCAAAACTTAACAAACTTGGAAGCAATGCCTGGGAAAACCTTAAAAACAAGACCAAAAACAAAGTTAAAGATATTGCCAGAGACCTTATAAGGCTCTATGCAGCACGCAAAAGCAGCATAGGTTTTGCCTTTTCTCCAGACAGTTATCTTCAAACAGAACTTGAAGCATCTTTTATTTATGAGGACACACCAGACCAGGCCAAAACCACTGAGGAAGTAAAAAGAGATATGGAAAAACCACATCCAATGGATAGACTGGTGTGTGGAGATGTAGGGTTTGGAAAGACGGAAATAGCTATCAGAGCTGCTTTTAAAGCCGTAGCAGACAGCAAACAAGTGGCTGTATTGGCGCCTACAACAGTTCTTACGGCACAGCATTATAAAACATTTAAAAACCGGCTTGCAGATTTCCCTGCTACAGTAGATTATATTTCAAGATTTAAATCGGCCGCACAACAAAAAGAAACATTAAAAAAAGTAGCGGAAGGCAAAATCGATATTTTAATAGGGACACACAGGATATTAAGTAAGGATATTAAATTTAAAGACCTTGGACTGCTTATAGTGGATGAAGAACAAAAATTTGGTGTTGCAGCCAAAGAAAAACTGGTTGCTTTAAAAACAAGTATTGATACCTTAACGCTCACAGCCACACCAATACCCAGAACCTTATCATTCAGCCTGATGGGTGCCAGGGACATGAGTATCATTAACACCCCTCCCCCCAACAGGCAACCCGTAAAAACTCGAATAGAGGTCTTTAATAAGGAAGTTATAAGAGATGCAATTGATTTTGAAATAGCCAGAGGCGGACAGGTATTCTTTGTTCATAACAGAATCAAGGATTTATTTGAAGTTGCCGACATAATAAAGGGGCTTTGTCCTCACGCTAAAGTAGCAGTTGCCCACGCCCAGATGGAAAGCGATAAACTTGAAGAAGTAATGATCAATTTCGTTGAAGGCTTCTATGATGTATTAGTCAGTACAAATATTGTGGAAAGCGGACTGGATATACCGAATGCGAATACTATTATTATAGACCAGGCACAAAACCATGGATTAAGTGATCTTTATCAACTTCGGGGCAGAGTTGGAAGAAGTAATAAAAAAGCATTTTGCTATTTAATTACCCCTCCCATGAGTGTTGTAACGGATGAAGCCCGAAAAAGACTCGCTGCACTTGAAGAACATACAGAACTTGGCAGCGGATTTCTGATAGCCATGAAAGATATGGATATTCGTGGAGCAGGAAATATTCTGGGTGGTGAACAAAGCGGATTTATAGCAGAAATAGGGCTTGAGATGTATCAAAAAATACTTCAGGAGGCCATGCAGGAGTTAAAAGACGATGAATTTAAAGACCTTTTTGAAGATCAACCACTTGTAAGTCCTGAAACCATGATCGAAACAGATCTCGAAATGCATATACCTGACAGGTACGTAACAAGTGTAAACGAACGACTCAATCTTTATAATAAAATCAATGATCTTTCAGATGAAACTGCTCTTCATCAGTTTGAGGAAGAACTGGAAGACCGTTTTGGACCTATTCCGGTACCAACCAGAGAGTTGTTAAATATTGTCAGATTAAAATGGAAATTTCAATCCCTGTATATCGACAAAGTTTCCATAAAAAGAGGGAGGTTAAAATGTCATTTTTATCGAAAAGCTGATGAAAAATATTTTGAAGGGGATCGATTCGGAAATATTTTAACGTACGTGCAGCAGAACCACACCAGAGCCTCTTTACAACAGGAATCTGAAGGTATCGTTTTTATTGTCAGAGATGTACTTACAGCAAAAAGTGCCATTGCAGTATTTGAAAATGCCGGATTATAAATTATAGAAAAAAATGAAATAAATCATTTTTTTTAAAGATTTTATTTCATTGCCGCGAATGCAATTATTTGCAAACTTTGAATGTTTTTAAGTAAATTTTCGGAAATTATTATGTTAAAATACAAACACGTAAAACTACTACTTCCAAAAACGATTCTATTTAATCTGTTTTTATTATGTTCAATCTCCGGATATGCACAACAAACAGTAGGCTTATTTACCAAAAACACGGGCGAACAGGATGGCTATGTTCTGTTTTCTCCAGAATCTAGTTATATAACTTATTTGGTTGATAAATGCGGTAAATTGGTTCATAAATGGAATTCAGGTGCCTATCCGGGCTTGCATGGTTATCTCTTGCCAAATGGAGAATATTTAGAAGCATGCCGATATAATAACCCATATTTTACAAGTGCTGGCAGTACCGGAGGCCTGTTACAGCTGTTTGACTGGAATGGCAAACTTATCTGGAAATATTTGATATCTGATAGTTTGCAAACGCAGGATCATGACATATTTCCTATGCCTAATGGAAATATTATGGTTGATATCTGGGAACGATTTACAGCCGCACAAGCGATTGCTATGGGAAGAAACTCTTCCAGAATCGGGGGATCAGATGTTTGGTCGGTAAAGCTGGAAGAAATAAAACCAATTGGTAAAGATAGTGCCCAAATTGTATGGCAATGGCGATTATGGGACCATTTAATCCAAGACCTAGATTCTACTAAGCCAAATTATGGAGTGGTAACCAATCATCCGGAGTTATTAAATATTAATTATGAAGACACTACAGAAACCGGCTTTGGAGCCAGGAGTCTGGATTGGGTCCATGTAAATGCAGTAACTTATAATTCGGATCTGGATCAGATAATGATCAGTGCACGAAGCATTAGCGAAATCTGGTTACTGGATCATAGTACTACAACTGCACAGGCGGCTTCCCATAGTGGCGGAAAGCATAATAAAGGAGGAGATTTGCTTTACAGGTGGGGAAATCCATCTGCCTATAACCGGGGAACCCTCTCAAATAAAAAATTATTTAACCAGCATAACCCTACCTGGATTCCCGATGGGTATCCAGGTGCAGGAAAAATTTCAATATTTAATAATGGAACGCATCGACCCGGAGGAAATTTTTCTTCGGCGGATATTATTGTGCCGCCGGTTGATGCAAACGGAAATTATTATCTTGCCACAGGTAAAACATATGGCCCTGATAGCGCAATCTGGTCTTATAAAGCACCAAACCTCACAGATTTTTATTCTGCTACAGAAGGTGGTGTACAGCCTTTGAAAAATGGCAATATGCTGATTTGCGAAGCAAACAAAGGAAATTTCTTTGAAGTAGATTCCAATAAAAATATAGTTTGGCGATATGTAGATCCTGATGGAGGTTATGGCCCCACAATTCAAACGTACAGTCCAGGTCTAAATACTTGCTTCAGAGCAAATCTGTATCTTGAAAATTACCCGGCCTTTAATAACAAAACTCTTAAACCAGGCAGCCCGATCGAAATTAATCCTTTAAGCAATTCGACAAACTGTTATATGCCCTTTGTATATTATGAAGCCCCACTTTATAAAATATCTCAACTTACACATTATAACAAAGTTACTGGTGTAGTGGATTCTCTCAACAGAGGAACAGGTTTTATTAAAGGTGTTGTTGAAAGTCAAAATTTTAATAATAACACGCTGCATTTTTCTCTTATTGATAGCACCGGTGCCATTACGGTTATCTCCAGCCATATGTATTATACACCAGCTATTGGCGATAGTATATTAGTAAGTGGAACCATTTCTCAGGCAAATGGACTTATAGAATATTCTTCTGATAGTATTATAACTCTAAAAAAAGGATCATGGCAAAAAAAACCTGATGTTGTAGCTAAAATGGATGAATCAAAAGTATCAGATCTTATTACCATAAAAAATGTAAGGATGCTTGACAAATCAGAATGGTATCCTTTTGGCTCAGGATTTACGGTTCATATTACAAACGGTATAGACACGTTTGTTATGCTTATCAGTAACAAAACCGATCTGTTTAAAATGAGTGCCCCCTGGGAAGAATTTAACGTAACGGGTATAGAAACTCAGAATCAACCAAATCTGCCATATTTTGGGGATTATGAAATAGAACCGAGAGGGAATTTTGACATTCAAAAAATAACCCAGTTATATAATATCAGCCAGGTAAAAGTCCAAAATGCAATTTCCGGAGTGGCAGATTCTGCCGGAAGTCCCTATCCGTTTTTTATTAAAGGAATAGTTCAAAGTCCAGATTTTTCATCAGCTGGTCTCAATTTTTCATTAAAAGACAGCACAGGTTCAATAATGGTTTATTCAGCAAAAGATATTAACGGATATGTTTCAAAAACCGGAGATAGCATTGAACTTAGATGTGTACTTAAACAGGTAAACGGACTTACAGAACTGGTTCCGGATTCCATTATATTATTGCACTCCGGAAAGGCAATTATCAATCCTGTAAATGTTTCAGGTCTTACTGAAAATTATGAGGCTCAATTAATAAAATTAGACAATTATTATTTGGCCGACACTTCACAATGGGTTCCATCAAAAAACGGATTTTCTGTTAAAATTACTAATAAAACGGATACAGTTGCAATGGAAATAAGTCCGGCAACTGATCTGTTTAAAATGAAAGCTTTGATCGGAAATTTTAATATCTCCGGTATTGAAATTCAGGATCAGAGCAAAGCTCCTTATTTCGGCAATTATGAAATAGAACCCAGGGGTCTTTTCGATTTTAAAAGAATTACCCCGTTGTACAAAATTATCCAGTTAAAATCGCAAAACTCAATATCCGGAGTTGCTGATTCAGCCGGGTCCAAAAACAATTTTTTCATCAAAGGAATCGTCCTTAGCCCCAATTTTGTGAAATCAGGTTATGAATTTTCTATTAAAGACAATACAGGATCTGTCTTTATTTATGCACCAACACGAGTGAGTGGATATATTCCTGAAGTTGGTGATAGTATTGAAATCAGGGGATTGTTATCGCAAAAGAATGGCGTTATCTGTGTTATTCCGGATACTGTTTTCAAATTGAAATATGCGTCTCCGTCATTATTTCCAAGAGTCATTACATCCCTTGATGAATCAACAGAGGCTGTATATGTAAAGTATACAAATGCCAGATTAATTGATATAACAAAATGGGATTCAACGAGTTCTGATTTTATTGTGCGTGCCACCAACGCAACAGACACGATTCAATTATACATAAGTACTGCAACAGATATACCATCACATCTCCCTCCAAATGGGAAATTCAACATTAGTGGTATCGGCTGGCAAGCCAAAACCACATTGCCATATTTAGGAAACTACCTGCTTGTGCCGCGTAGTTTTAGTGATTTTTTCATTTCATCGAACAGATTGTATAAAATAAGGGATATAAAAAATTATAATTACATAACCGGAATAGCTGATTCTATAAATACCTACTGTTTACTGAAAGGTAAAGTTCAAAGCGGAAACCTGAGCGGAACTTCAGAATATGAATATGCAATACAAGATTCTACAGGTTCTATCACTGTTAATTCAGGTACAATAATTAATGGTTATATACCTGATATTGGTGACAGTGTTCTTGTTAGAGGGACTGTATTACAAGGACTGGGATTAACACATTTTACTATAGATTCGGTAGCCAAACTATCCACAGGTCAGCAAATATCGCCGGTAATTGTGACATCACTTAGTGAAAACACAGAATCTGAACTTGTAACACTTAATGGGTATAAACTTGTAGATCCTTCACAATGGGATACAACAGGTGTGCAGTCAAGCTTTGAATTAAAAATAAACAATGCCATCGATACTATTACACTTAAAATTGTAGATGGTACAGATCTATTCAGCAATGCAGCAAGGCCCACCGGGACATTTGATGTTACTGGTATAGGAAGCCAGACTGACAGTATGCTGCCGTATTTTTCAGGATATTATCTTATTCCACGCAGCGTATATGATTTTTCAACATTCCACTCCTCTATTCCATACGTTGACAATCTGACTCTTAAAATTGAAATTTATCCGAATCCATCTGACGGAACAATTAATATATTTTCTTCCAACACAATAACAAATCTGGAACTTACCGATTTGTTAGGGAAAACAATTTTCTATTCGAAACCCGATAATATGCACTATGGTCTAAATTTGAGTGGATTGAGTAAAGGAATATATATTGCAAAAATCTATAATGGGACTGATTGTACTATCCGAAAAATAGTATTAAAATAATAAAAATGAATTATTTGCAATTGTTTTCCAATTTTTTGTGCCTTCTATTGACAAATAAGTTGGTGTATAACGGATGTTAAATTATTTCCAGATAAATTTATGATTACGAATTTATCATTTGTTAAGCAAATATTTTCAAATTAAACCTTTTTTACTTATCTTTGTCTATAGGATTATATCCGATAAGGTAATTAGGATATAATTGATATAGGTTTAGGATAATTATTAAAATTTACATTTATGAGGAAAGTATTATACATTCTTCCGTTGGCTTTATATTGCCTTTTTAGTACAATTCAATTGTCTGCACAACAAACTGTTGGGCTTTTTACTAAAAACTCAGGAGAGCAGGACGGATATGTATTGTTTTCTCCGAACTCCAGCAGCGAAACGTATTTGATAGACAAGTGTGGCAAACTTGTTCATAAATGGAATACTGGATATGCACCCGGACTGGACGCATATCTTTTACCGAACGGCGAACTTCTATCAACTGGAAAAATAACCAATTCTTATTTTACAAATCCTGGAAGCATTGGTGGCCTGGTTCAATTATTCGATTGGAATAACAAGCTAATCTGGAAATACGCCATATCAGATAGCAAGAAAATGGAAAATCATGATGTTTACCCAATGCCAAATGGAAATATTCTGGTTTGCGAATGGGAAAGATTTACAGCTTCGCAAGCCATTGCAATGGGCCGGGTTGCCTCAAAACTTAATGGTTCTGATTTATGGAGTATTGAAGTTCAGGAAATTAAACCAGTAAATAGTGGCGACACCCAGGTTGTATGGGAATGGCATCTCTGGGACCATCTTGTTCAGGACAAAGATTCTACCAAACCAAATTATGCCACTGTTTCCGCCCATCCGGAACTATTAAATATCAACTATGTGGACACAACTGTAAACGCATATGGATCTGCAGATTGGACACATGCCAATGCTGTGACATATAATCCGATTCTGGATCAGATAATGATAAGTTCGAGGAGTATGAGTGAAATATATATTATTGACCACAGCACCACAACAGCACAGGCAGCTTCTCACAGTGGTGGAAAACATAATAAAGGCGGAGATTTTCTGTACAGATGGGGCAATCCTGCGGCATATCAACGTGGATCAAGATCAGATAGAACACTTTTTGTGCAACATAATTGCTTGTGGATACCACCTGGATATCCGGGAGCAGGAAATATTTCAGTATTCAATGATGGAACCGGAAGGCCAGGCGGAAACTATTCTTCAGCTGATATATTTTCTCCACCAGTTGATTCAAATGGAAATTATTATTTAGCTCCGGGGAAAGCTTACGGCCCTTCAAGCGCCTATTGGTCATATACAGCTCCAACTCCTTCTACATTTTACTCTGCAGTACAGGGTGGAGCAGAGGTGTTAAAAAACGGAAATGTATTGATCTGTGAAGCTACAAAAGGAAATTTCTTTGAAGTTGATTCAAATAAAAACCTGGTCTGGAGATATGTAAATCCTGATGGAGGCTATGGTCCCGTAACTCAGGGACAAAACCCTTCCAATATCGCATGTTTTAAAACGGTGGAATATACCGAAGATTATCCTGCCTTCAAAAATGTAACTCTTAAGCCGGGAGCCCCTCTCGAATTAAAACCTTTGTCCAATTCTTCCAACTGTTTCATGCCTTACAATTATTATATAAATCCGTTATACAAAATATCTCAATTAAAAGGTTATAATTCCACTACAGGAATCGTAGATTCATTAAACAGAGGACAAGGATTTATTAAAGGTGTTGTTGAAAGTCAGAATTTTGGAAATAACCCTGTTGAATTTGCAATAACTGATAGTACAGGGGCAATAACTGTTACAGCAAATAATACATATTATACACCTGAAATTGGTGATAGTGTATTGGTTGGAGGATATGTAAATCAGGTAAATGGCTTAACTGAATATACATCTGATACGATATTTGTTAAACCAACTGGATCATGGAAAAAGGTGCCTGATAATGTGACATTACTTACTGAAGCTACTGAATCAGATCTGGTAAAATTATATAATGTCTGGCTTGTAGATTCCACACAATGGACAAGAAAAGGGTCTGGCTTTTATGTACAGATAACAAATGGGAAAGACACGTTTCTGATGTATATTAGTGGAAATACAGAATTATTTAACTTAAAATCTCTGAATGAAGAATTTAGTGTTACCGGAATAGAAATTCAAAATCAACCAAATCTGCCGTATTTTGGGAATTATGCTATTGTTCCGCGTGGCATTTTTGATATAGAACGGGTCATTCAAACATATAAAATAAGGCAGGTCAGATTACAAAATCCTATTACCGGAATCGCAGATTCTGCTGGCAGATCAACTAAATTTTATTTAAAAGGAATTGTTCAGAGTCCTGATTTCAGTTCAAGCAGTATCAATTTCTCTCTTACAGATAGTACCGGTTCTATTATTGTTTATTCTAAAAATAATATTAATACCTATATACCAAAAACAGGAGATAGCATTCAAATAAAAGGATTGATAACTCAGGTTCACGGATTAACTGAAGTAGTTGCAGACACAATATTCCGTCTGGGACTTGGTACAACAAGATTAAAGGTCATGCCAATCACCCGAATGGCTGAAAATTTTGAAGCCCAGCTCATAAAACTAAATGGATATCAGCTTACTGATACTTTACAATGGAAGCCATTCGGCGATGGATTTGATGTAAATATAACAAATGGAGCGGATACATTCATTATGCATATCGGATCAGGAACAGATTTATACAAGAAGAATGCCATTCGGGGTCCGTTCAATGTTACCGGAATTGAAATTCAGGATCAACCCAATGAACCCTATTTTGGAAATTATGAAATAGAACCAAGAGGCAGTTTTGATATTCAGAAAACTGCTCCTTTGTACAAAATAAGTCAGGTTAGAAAACAGGATCCCAGGTCTGGAATTGCTGATTCAGCCGGAAGCATGAATCCGTTTTTTCTAAAGGGTATTGTTCAAAGCCCGGATTTTACAACTTCAGGACTTGATTTTTCCATAAAAGACAGCACCGGATCTATAATTATTATTTCCACAACCCATGTAAATGGCTATAAACCAACCATTGGCGACAGTATTGAATTGCGCGGGATACTCACGCAGTATAACGGATTGACCGAAGTTATTACAGATTCTATATCATTCCTCAAAAATGTTCATCCGGCCGTATTACCCATTCAGGTTTCTTCGTTGACAGAAAATAATGAAGCCCGGCTTATTAGTCTGAATGGATATTATCTGGCTGATATTTCACAATGGGTACAGAATGGTGGGAATTTTAATGTTGATATCACAAATGGAATTGATACTATTATTATGGATGTCCGTAATAATACCAATCTTTCAAAGATGGCAGCCCCAAATGAAAAATTTAATATAACCGGGATAGAAATTCAGGTTCAACAAAATGCACCCTTCTTTGGAAATTATGAAATTGAGCCACGAGGAAGCAATGACCTTCAAAGAATTATACAATTATATTCCATAAGTCAGGTAAGAAATCAGAATCCCGCAACCGGAATTGCAGATTCTGCAGGAAGCAGGTATAATTTTTTCGTGAAAGGAATTGTACAAAGTCCTGATTTTAGTACTACAGGCCTTAACTTTTCACTAAAAGACAATACAGGATCTATTATTGTTAATTCAGGTACAGATATTTATGGATATAAACCTAAAATCGGAGATAGTGTAGAAGTCAGAGGATTATTATCACAAAATGAGGGTTTGACTGAAATAAATATAGATTCAATAAGCGTACTTAAAAATGCAAATACCTCTTTATATCCCGAACCTGTTTCAGGATTATCGGAATCATTAGAAGCAAAACTTGTCAAACTGTATGGCTATCATCTTGTAAATTATAATCAATGGCTTCAAAATGGTACAAGTTTTAAGACTGCCATTACCAACGGGAAGGATACAGTATTACTGTATATTAGCAATGCTACCAATCTTGCCAGAAAATATGCCCCATTGGTTAATTTTGATGTTACTGGTATTGAAATTCAGGCACAAGCATCGGCACCTTATTTTGGGAATTACGAAATGGAACCCAGAGGGAGTTTTGATTTTCAGCGGGAAATTCCATTATATAAAATCAGCCAGGTAAGAATACAGGATCCTTCAACAGGAATTGCGGATTCTGCAGGAAGTATTAACTCGTTCCGTTTAAGAGGGATCGTGCAAAGTCCCGACTTTTCTGCTAATGGTCTTGATTTCTCCATAAAAGACAGCACCGGTTCAATTTTCGTTTTTGATTCTACCAAATTCAATAATTATACACCCGCAGTTGGAGACAGCATTGAAATACGAGGATTATTAATTCAAACAAATGGTCTCACTAAAGTTGCCGTTGATTCGATGGGGATAATAAATACATTTTCCTCGAAAGTAATACCACAAGCAACCAATTCATTAAGTGAAGCGAATGAGGCTAAACTGGTTCAATTTAACCGAGCATGGTTGATCAATCCTGGCCAATGGACACAAGGTCCTAATGGTTTTTACACCGATATTACAAATGGTGCTGATACAATAGAACTTTATATAAATAGTATTACCGGAATAAATAAAATGGCTGCACCGAAACATAAGTTTAATGTTATCGGAATTGTAAGTCAGAACAAGCCAGATGTTCCATTTCTGGGAAATTATTTCATGATACCAAGAAATATCCAGGATTTCAAACTAATTGCAACCCCTTATTATAAAATCAGACAGATAAAAGGTTACAATCCAATTTCTGGGATTGCAGACTCGATAAATACTTATTGTTTTATAAAAGGAATAGTTCAAAGCACCAACTTGAGTGGAAACAAGAGTCTATTCTTTGCAATACAGGATTCTACAGGTTCCATTACTATAACTTCAAATACTTTAATTAATGGTTATAAACCTGTTGTAGGAGATAGTGTTATTATATCTGGAATGGTGTTGCAGAAAAATGGGTTAACCAATTTAAAGGCAGATTCAATATCGAAAATATCCGTTGCATCTCAAATAAGCCCGGTTGTAGAAACCTCATTAGATGAAAATACAGAATCTAAACTTGTTACTTTTAATAATTATACATTAGTTGATCCGGCAAAATGGGATACAACCGGTGCTAATGGTAGTTTTTCATTAAAAGCGAATAACGGTGCTGATACTATCACAATAACCATTGTAAGCGGAACAGATTTATATTCCAATGCTGCCAAACCCTTATGGAACCTATTTGATGTAACAGGAATTGGCAGTCAGGCAGATGCAACAATGCCTTATCTGACAGGATACTACCTAATACCAAGAAGTATCAATGACTTTAGCCATAGTTCTGCAATAAAACCAGATATTAATTCCGGAAACAAAATAAGCATTTATCCTAATCCAGCATCGGGATATATAAATATCAGCTCTTCCGAAAAAATCAGCTCAATTGAAATAACCGATCTGTTGGGTAAAATATTAATAATGCAGAATTCAACCCAGACTGCAATATATAAAATAGATATAAATAACTTAAAACAAGGCATTTACCTTGTAAAAGTATACAATGGCGATAATTATGAAATTCAAAAGATTGTGAAAAATCAGTAAAGGGGTTAAAATCAACTGATAATCACAATTTGATTATCATTTTATGATTTAATTGTTTCATAAATATTTTTTGGCCAAGCTATAATAATGGGAAAATATAAACTATTGTGGTTGCGACATAAGCTTGCAATTACTAGTCTTTTAACCATTTCTCTGATTTTCAGTCCGATAATTTCATCAGGACAGCAAACTGTGGGATTGTTTACCAAAAAAACCGGAGAACAAGATGGATATGTATTGTTTTCGCCCCAATCCAGTTATATAACTTATCTGATAGACAAGTGTGGGAAACTCATACATAAATGGAATACAGGCGATTATCCCGGTCTTGATGCATATCTGTTGCCAAATGGAGACTTATTATCTACAGGCCGGGTTTCAAATTCCTATTTTAGCAATTCAGGAAGTGCAGGAGGCTTAGTTCAGATATTTAGCTGGAATGGAAAGTTAAAATGGAGTTATACATTTTCAGATAGCACTATAATACAGGATCATGATGTATGGCCTATGCCGAATGGAAATATATTGATATGTGAATGGGAAAGGTTTACTTCATCCCAGACCATTGCAAATGGGAGGAATTCAAAAAAACAGGGAAATTCAGATACCTGGAGTATTAAAATACAAGAAATTAAACCGGTTGGTGGACAAAGTATTCAGGTTGTATGGCAATGGCGCCTCTGGGATCATCTTATCCAGGATGTTGATTCAAGCAGGCCAAATTTTGGAGTTGTTGCAGACCATCCTGAGCTTTTAAACATCAATTACTTTGATACTGCAGTTACAACATTTGGATCTGCCGATTGGACCCATGGCAATGCTGTAACATACAACCCGGATTTAGACCAGGTAATGATAAGTTCCCGGAATCTGAATGAAATATACATTTTAGACCACAGTACTACAACTGCTGAAGCAGCATCACATTCAGGCGGAAAACATGGGAAAGGAGGAGACTTCCTGTACAGATGGGGCAATCCGGCTGCCTATAATCGAGGTACTGAAAAAGACAAACGGTTATTTGTGCAGCATAACCCATTATGGATCCCCGATGGATTTCCAGGTGCCGGGAATATTTCAGTATTTAATAACGGGGATGGGAGGCCCAAAGGTCCTTATTCGTCTGCAGATATTTTTAAACCTCCAGTTGACTCAAATGGAGATTATAAGTTGGATAGTGGTAAAGCTTATGGACCTGATAGCTGTATCTGGTCTTATGTGGCTCCTAATCCCAAAGATTTCTATTCTTCCGTCCAGGGAGGTGTTCTGTGTCTTGCAAACGGAAATGTGCTGATATGCGAAACAGAAAAAGGCAATTTTTTTGAAGTGGATTCAGGCAAAAATATCCTTTGGCGCTATGTAGATCCGGATGGTGGTTATGGACCTGACGACCAGGGTCTTGGCCCGGGGAATAATCAGTGCTACCGCGCTGATTTGTATATGGCAAATTACCCCGCATTTAAAAATATCAGTTTAATACCGGGAGCCCCAGTTGAACTTAATCCTTATGCATACTCCTGTTATATGCCTTTCGTACTATACACAACTCCCATGTATAAGATAGCAGAACTCAAAGGATATGATTCAATATCAGGAATTGCCGATTCATTAAATAAGGGCAAAGGGTATATAAAAGCAGTGGTTGAAAGTCAGAATATGGCCCAAAACGGGAATGTACAATTTGCTGTAACAGACAGTACGGGATCTATAACCATTACATCATCAACTACTGATTATATTCCAAAAATAGGTGATAGTGTATTGGTAGGGGGTATTGTAAAACAACCTGCAGGTCTTACTGAATACGCTGCAGATACGATAATTCCGGAATCGAAGGGTACATGGCAAAAAACGCCCGATATTGTCACAAATCTTGGCGAAAAATGGGAATCTGACCTCATTACAATTAAAAATGTCTGGCTGCCAGATACTTCCCAATGGATACCAAAAGGGAATGGATTTCTGGTTGAGATTACAAACGGACATCAATCTTATAACATGTATATAAACAGGAATACTGATTTATTTAAAATGAAAGTTCCAAATGAAGTATTTAATGTTACAGGAATTGAAATACAAAATGATGCTACAGAACCTTTTTTTAGCGGATATGAAATAGAACCCAGAGGAATTTTTGATATTGAAAGAGTTATTCAATTGTATAACATAAGGGAAATAAGAATACAGGATCAAAATACAGGAATTGCTGACTCTTCGAAATCCGGAAATAATTTTTATATCAAGGGTATTGTTCAAAGTACGGATTTTTCAAAGAAAGGCCTCAATTTTTCTGTCAGGGACATCACTGGGTCCATAATTATATCTTCACCATTATTTGTGAGCGGATATTCTCCAACAATGGGTGATAGTGTTGAAATAAGGGGCGTTTTAAGACAATTAAATGGACTGACATTTATTGTCCCTGATTCTATTTTGATACTTAAAAGTGCCCATACGGATTTAAAAGCCATTCCAATTCATTATTTAAGTGAATATTACGAAGCTCAGCTTATAAAACTAAGCGGATATTGGCTGACAAATCCTTCCCAATGGATAAGTTCAGGTGATGGATTTATGGTTGATATAACCAACGGAAAAGATACAGTAATGATGCGAATTGGGTCCGGTACTAATTTATTCAACAATAGTTCCATACAGGGGATATTTAATGTTACAGGCATAGAAATTCAAAACCAGCCTGATTCTCCGTATTTTGGTAATTATATCATTGAACCCAGAGGTAAATCTGATATTCAAAAATATATTCCTTATTATAATATCAGCCAGGTAAGAATACAAAATTCAGTTACAGGAATAGCAGATTCTGCCGGAAGTATTCATCCCTTTTTTTTAACGGGACTGGTTCAAAGCTCCGATTATTCTTCTTCGGGACTTAATTTTTCTATGAAAGACAGTACCGGGGCAATCATGGTATATTCTGCATCTCAAGTAAGTAACTTTCATCCTGAAATTGGCGACAGTATCATATTAAAAGGATTGCTTACGCAATATGATGGACTGACAGAAGTAATACCAGACTCTATATTTCTAATTAATAAGAAGTCTTTAAATATTACTCCTGAACCTGTAAAGGGATTATCTGAAAATGAAGAGGCCCATCTTATAAAGCTGAATGGATATCATCTCGCCAAACCATCTCAATGGGTTAAAAACGGCGGGGATTTTAATGTAGATATTACAAACGGGAAGGATACCATAATCATGAATATCAGTGGGAATATTGATTTATCAAAGATAAATGCCCCTGAAGAAGAATTTAATATTGCCGGCATTGAAATTCAGGTACAACAAACTCCGCCCTATTTTGGAAATTACCAGATAAAACCACGTGGAATATTTGATATTCAAAGGGTTACCCCATTATATACCATCAGCCAGATAAGGGATCAGGACAATATTACAGGCATCGCAGATTCCGTCGGCAGTCCCTATAATTTCTATATAAAAGCTGTTGTCCAAAGTCAGGATTTAATAAGTTCCGGGCTTGAATTTTCTGTAAAAGACAGCACTGGTTCTATAATGATATCGAATATTAATACAATAAGTAATTATGTCCCGATAATCGGAGATAGTTTACTTATCAGGGGTCTTCTTATCCAAACGAACGGATTAACCGAAATTCTTCCAGATTCCATTTTGAAACTCAATACTATTTACCAGGTCATTAAGCCAGTTCCTGTTTCATCTTTAAGTGAACAATTTGAATCTCAATTGATTAAACTAAATGGATATTATATTACTGATACAATGAAATGGCTTCCTGCAGGAAAGGGATTTAAAGTAAATATTACCAACGGAAGGGATACATTTAGCATGTATATCAGTGCTGCAACGGATCTTTTTAATAGAACTGCAATTAAAGGTGTTTTTAATGTGAGTGGAATTGAAATACAGAATAAAACATCGCTACCCTATTTTGGAAACTATCAAATTGTTCCCAGAGGATTTTTTGATTTTGAAAGGACTATTCAATTGTACAATATCCGTCAGGTACGGGTGCAGAATCCGGTAAACGGAATTGCAGACTCTGCCGGAAGTAAATATTCATTTCTGATAAAAGGAATTGTTCAAAGTCCGGATTTTTTAATTAATGGATATGAATTTTCTATAAAAGACAGCACCGGTTCTGTCTTTGTCAGTGCGGCCTCTGCAATAAATAATTATTATCCAGCACCTGGAGACAGTGTTGAAATACGGGGACTGCTCAGGCAGCACAATGGTTTGACTTCAGTTTCCATTGACTCAATAGGCAAACTGAAATCCGGTAGTCATCAAATCAAACCTATTGATATATCAATACTAAATGAAGCTAATGAAGCAGTACTTGTTCGGTTCAACAAGGCCTGGCTGGTAAATTCCTCTCAATGGGGGCCAAATGGCTTAGGATTCTACGCTGATGTCACAAACGGGTTGGATTCAATATCACTTTATATAAGCAGTGCCACAAATACTTATAATTCTCATGTTTTAAAAGGCAAATTTAATATTACTGGTATTTGTTCACAGGATAAAAGCAGCTCACCCTATTTTGGAGGTTATTATTTGATGCCGAGAAATTTATCCGATTTTCAAATAATACCTGAGCAGCTGCATAAGATTAGAGAAATTAAAGGATATAATCCAACAACAGGGATTGCTGATTCGATTAATACTTACTGTTATTTAAAAGGCATCGTACAAAGCGGGAATCTAAGCGGAGAAAATTCAGAATTTTATTCCCTTCAGGATTCAACCGGAAGCATTACCATTACATCCAATAATCGGGTAAATGGTTATAATCCGGTTATTGGCGATAGTATCATAGTATCAGGAATGGTATTACAGGAAAATGGCTTAACAATATTCAGGGCTGATTCTGTCATGAAACTGGCCCACACGAATCAGATTAGTCCGCTTGTAATCAAGTCATTAGATGAACAATCAGAATCAGAACTTGTTACATTAAAAAATTATTCCCTGGCTGATCCGTCAAAATGGGATACAACAGGCGCAAATGGAAGTTTTTTATTGAAAGCTTACAATGAATCTGATACTGTTAATATAAAAATTGTAAATGGTACTGATTTATATTCCAGTACTGCAAAACCAAAATGGAAAGTATTCGACGTATCAGGAATTGAAAGCCAAAATGATTTGACAATCCCATATTTATATGACTATTATCTGATTCCAAGAAGTATCAGTGATTTTGAACATAGTTCTTCTCTATCAGAACTGAATGATAATAATAAGCAGATAGAATTATTTCCAAACCCGGCCATAGGAAATATCATGATAAAATCCAATATGTTGATATCAAAAATATTAATAAATGACATCCTAGGTAAGTTGGTTTATTCAAATCTTTATGTAAATTCGAATAACCAAAATATTGAAATTGGTTTTTTGAATAAAGGTGTATATGTAGTGAAAATATACGAAGGGTTTGATTGCGAAGCAATTAAGTTAATAAAAGAATAATTCAGAAAGGAAGGAAGATAAATATTTATTTTTTAAAATAAGGACAAACCGGCGCGGCGTACGTACCTGACGAATGCTTAATACTATTAGGTTGGTTCTAGGGGAAGAATCGAATGCGGACGAGGCCAACCGGTTTGTCTATTTTTACTATATTAAACGCAATTTGAATACAATTTTTATTCCTGTTTTAAAGTATTTTGGTGTATATCCAGATAGTAGTTTTTTGCTCATTTTTTAATCTGTAAAGATTTAAAACGTATTTATTATAATGCTTTAAAACTATTATATTTACTATTTCCAAATTGTTACGTAATTAATTCCTGAAAATGAAGCTGCATTAAACTTACAGACTAAATTGTTGTCTATACACGAAAGCTGGTATTGGGATGGAATATCAGCCTGAGGTAAAATTTTAATTAAAACACAACATGCAAAAAATTATTTCCATCCAGTTCACGTCTTTATTTGTCTTTTTATTTCCAATTTTAACTTTTGCGCAGCAAACGGTGGGCCTTTTTACTAAAAATACTGGCAGCCAGGATGGGTTTGTATTATTTTCGCCAAACTCAAGCAATGAAACATATCTGATTGATAAATGCGGAAAACTTGTACATAAGTGGAATACCGGCTATGCACCAGGGCTTGATGCATATTTGCTTTCTAATGGCAACTTATTGTCAACCGGGAAAATTGCCAATCAATATTTTTCCAGCCCGGGAAGTATAGGTGGTCTGGTTCAAATCTTTGGTTGGGATGGAAGTTTAATATGGAGAGACACTATATCAGATAGTATTATTATGCAGAATCATGATGTTTACCCTATGCCAAATGGAAATATCCTGGTTTGCGAATGGGAAAGATTTACAGCTTCACAGGCCATAGCTGCAGGCAGGGACTCTACCCGACTAAACGGCTCCCCCATCTGGAGCATAAGAATTCAGGAAATAAAACCGACAGGGACTGACAGTGCAAAAATTGTATGGGAATGGCGCCTTTGGGACCATCTGGTTCAGGACAAGGACTCAACCAAACCAAATTATGGAATCGTTTCTGATCATCCTGAACTACTGAACATCAATTATGTAGATACTACAGTAAATCAGTTTGGATCGGCTGACTGGACACATGCAAATTCTGTTTCCTATAATCCGGAACTTGACCAGATTTTGATCAGTTCCCGAAATTTAAGTGAGATATATATTATAGATCACAGTACTTCTACAGCCGAAGCGGCATCTCATAATGGTGGAAATCATAATAAAGGCGGCGATTTATTATACAGATGGGGAAACCCGGCGGCGTATAATCGCGGAACAGTATCTGATAGAAGACTTTTTGTCCAACATAATGCTATGTGGATCCCAAACGGCTATCCGGGTGCTGGAAACATCTCTTTTTTTAATGATGGTACCGGTCGTGCTGATGGAAATTATTCATCGGCTGACATTATAATTCCACCCATTGATGAAACTGGTAATTATTATCTTCCTCCAAATAAATCATTTGGCCCAGATAGCAGTTATTGGTCATACAAAGCACCAAATAAAACCGATTTCTATTCATCAGTTCAAGGCGGTGTGCAAAAATTACATAATGGAAATGTATTAATATGTGAAGCAACTAAAGGTAACTTTTTTGAAGTAGATTCATTTAAAAATATAGTTTGGAGATATGTTAATCCTGATGGTGGGTTTGGACCAGTTTCACAAGGTGATACTCCAATAAATATTGCCTGTTTCAAAACAAATCTGTATATGGAAAACGATCCAGCTTTCCAGAAAGTCAATTTATTTCCAGGGAATCCTGTTGAATTAAACCCTGTATCCTATAACTGTTATATGTCGTATCCGGTAAAAGGAGAACCTGTATATTCAATTGCTAAGGTTAAATTGTATAATTCCTCTACCGGTGTAGATGATTCCATTAATACATATTGTTTTTTAAAAGGAATTGTACAATCCAATAATCTTAGCATTAATAACAAAGAGTTATACACTATTCAGGATTCAACCGGTGGGATTACTGTTTCTTCTGCATTGTTCCTTAATGGATATACGCCGTCAATAGGAGACAGTTTAATTGTCAGGGGCCATATTAATCAAAAAAATGGGTTAACCTACATGTCTGCCGATTCTGTATCTATGCTTACAACGGTACCGCCAATATCCCCTTTATTAGTGTCATCACTTGGAGAAAAAACAGAATCAGAACTTGTTATATTAAAGGGTTATCATCTTAATAATTTAAATCAATGGGATACAACTGGCGCAAATGGAAGTTTTATAATTAAAGCAAATAATAATAAAGGAGATACTATTTCAATAAACGTGTTAAGTTCAACAAATCTTTATATAAATGCTGCCAAACCCATTGGTTCATTTGATATTACGGGAATTGGAAGTCAGTTGGATTCTGCAAAACCATATTTATCCGGATATTATATTATACCCCGCAGTGTACAGGATATTGAATCTTCTTCCTCCTTAAATATTTCAAAACCGGAAGATATTTTGGTTAACATATATCCTAATCCGACATCCGCACTATTGAATATTACTGCAACTTTGCAAATATCTGAAATACAGATTTCTGATCTTCTCGGTAAAGACATCTTAACCCAGTTCCCTGAAAATTCCAAAAATATCAGTATCCGCCTGAATTATATAAAACCGGATATATATTTAATTAAAGTAAAATGCGGGGATTATTCCCGAATTGAAAAAATCGTTAAATATTAAGCCGTAAAGAATAAAGCTTAATTAAAATAAGACAAGCCGGCGCCTTTTACGTATTTACGAACAGCTAAACAATATTAGGATGATTCTAGGGGAAGAATCTATACGCTCCTGGCTGACCGGCTTGTCTGTTTTTCTTAACACAATGTTATAAAATTTGTTCCGGAATACAACATTTTTTTTATTGAAATTTATATTTTTATTTAAAATCAATAAGTTACAATTATTAGAATTTCATTAGATTCAATTTATATGTAAAACATGTTGCAACACTCATTAATATGGCCTTAGTTATAGAAAATCGATACATTACTTTCTTTTATTCTAAAACTAATATAAGACAAAAAAATGAGTGCAAAGTTTAATTGGAACAATAAATTATTTTGAATTAATTAAACCAGAATATTAAATAAAATGAATATATAATTAAATTTTACAATAAAAAAAATCATTTCTAAATAGAATAAATATTGAAAATTAAGACCCTATATTATCCAAATACTATTACTGGATATCAAAATCAGGTTTCCCAAAACCAGTGTTATTTGATAAATTGCCACCCAAAAAACTGTAGAAAAATGAAAAAAACGATAACATTCACCTTGGCAGCCTTAGTTATAACGGCATGTATATCTTGCATCTGGGCATTTAGAACAGCGAACGATCCACCTGCGTCTTATTCTATTGTTAACCTGTACGGTGGGCCTGGACGCTATGCCGTTTTAGCCAATTCGGATGGGATAGCAGAAGAATTGAAATTTGACAAAGGCATTTCTGACCCTCAGGTTATAATCCAGATCACATCAAAACTGGAAACAAAAGGATATACGCTTGAACATTATACAATGAGCTACAGCAACTTGATTCCAAACTATTCTTTTATATTCAAAAAGAAACCATAAAGTCCCCCCTGATAAATAAACTATATGGGCTTATCAAGCTGTCCAATATAATCAGACACAATTTTGGGTACAAAACCGGATATGTCTCCGCCAAACTTATAAATTTCGCGAACAATGGTTGAAGAAATACCTGCATAATCAGGATTGCTGATAAAAAACACTGTTTCAATATCCGGATATAATTTACTGTTCATCAGGGCTATATTGCGCTCATAATCAAAATCGGTCCCTGAGCGTAAACCCCTGACTACATATCTTGCCCCTAATTTGCGGCAAATTTCAACTGTCAGCCCTTCATAACTTAATACTTCAACCCCTGGAATATCTGTAAACACCTTAGAAACAATCTCCATTCGTTTGCCAAAAGGGAACAATGTGGTTTTGGTCGTATTCTGACCAATTGCCACATAAACTTTGTCAAATATCTTTGAAGCCCGTTCTACAATATCGGTGTGTCCGAGTGTAATGGGGTCGAAAGAACCAGGAAAAACCGCTTTTTGAAGCATAATTTTGCTAATTTGATGGCAAGTTCAGGAATTTCAGGCAAAGAACGCAAAGTTTTATATGAAGACCCTAAAGGATATAATATCCGATTCAATTCTGTGGTATATACCAATCATCCCACTGTCTTAATAACTTTATTCGTTCTCTTAAAAAATTCGGTCCGAAGAACGAATTAGACCAGTCTTCAAAATTTTCGTATTGGAACCCGAGGTAAAACACCCAGAAAGCAAAACCCAGATAAGGTATCGACATTAATTCTTCGTCTGAAAAGGGCCTTATTTCCCGATAAGCTTTGATGAAAACGGCAAAAAGCCAGTCTGCTTCTACTTGCGAAAGCCTTTTTACTGAATAAACTTCAATAAAAAAAAACACATAAAACGAAGCAACATCATTGGCCAGCCATCCCCTTCCGGCAAAATCAAAATCAAAAACAGTAATCTGATTGTCATCAGTGAAATGGAAATTCTTAGGAAGAAAATCATAATGACAATAGCCATAACTGAACTTGCTCAGATCAAATTGCCTGATTTTATTTGCAACCCTGTCAGAAACTTCTATTAAATATTGATATTCTTCCGATAGATCTTTAAAGGATGGTTTCAGCACAATTACCGGATTTGTCAGTAATGCATCTATATCATAACTTTTACGTTTATTGCTGAGCTCCATATCTGCCGTAATATTATGAATTCTTGCCATTTCATGTCCTATGATTTCAATTTGAGCTTCATTTAAATGATAGGATACTTTCCCGGGTGCAAATGAAAACATCACACCGCGTTTTACCCCTTCGGCCACATGGAAAAGCTGAATGTAATTGCCTTCAAGGTCTTTTATAGGTATAGATACCTTAGCGCCTTTCTCTTTCAGGATGCTTAAAAGTTCTATTTCTCCATATATTTCTTCAAGCGAGCGATGTGAATTCCTGAAAACCTTGAAAATATATTTCGAATTGTTTTCTTCTGATTCCAGCAAATATGTATCGCTCACATTGTGAATCAGCAAACGGCAGTTTGTTTTTCCAAGTCCATACTTTGCAGCCAAATAACTGTTGAGACCTGCAGCTGATAGAAGAGAATACCGGGTAGGGAAGATTTCCATAGCCCGCAAAGATAATGTATCAGACTGTAGCTATTTCACCATCACTATAGGCATCTCATTTGGATACACGATCCCTCCGGGAGATAAAACATGATGGACCAGAGTACCTAATATTGCAAGCACAATGGCAAAAGCCATCAGGTTGCTGAAATTTCTGGTATTAAACCCGCCGGTAAGGGCTTCTACAATCCTTAAAACAAATACAAATGCGATGAACCGCAAGATAAATCCCATCCCCATAATCCAGAAAATGCCCAGTGTAGCTACATGCAAAAGCCCGGTAAGTATCCAGCCAATGGTTGGATTTAATATGGCAACAAGAAATGAAATCCAAAGCGCGGTTCCGAAACTACTAACTTTTATACCCGGTGTAATATAGGCTGCCAATAAAACGAGGACTGCGTTAAGAAGTAAAGAGACTAAAAAATGCATATGCTTATAGAATTAATGTCTGTACAAATATATGCATCTGCATTGATATTGATAATAGTAAAAATTAGTGATAAACATCATTTCTAAATGACATAAATCAGATGTTTTCTCCCCTGCCCTGCTTAATTTTGCCGCAAATCAATAAAAACTTTGTTCGGTTTTAGTTTAAAAAAAGAACGAACAATATAATATTATATAGAATGGAATACAGAATCGAAAAAGACAGTATGGGCGAGGTAAAAGTACCCGCAGATAAGTATTGGGGAGCACAAACCGAACGCTCTTTTGAAAATTTCAAAATTGGCGGTCAGGTAATGCCAAAGGAAATAATAGAAGCTATGGCCATTTTGAAAAAAGCAGCTGCCATTACCAACCTGAAACTGGGTGTGCTGTCTGAAGAGAAAATGAACCTGATAAGCAATGCTGCCAATGAAATTCTGGACGGAAAGATGGAAGGTCAATTCCCTTTGGTTGTTTGGCAAACCGGATCGGGCACCCAAACCAACATGAATGTAAATGAAGTAATTGCCAACCGTGCCCATGTGATGAATGGAGGTAATCTTTTGGATGCAAAAAAAGTGCTTCATCCAAATGACGATGTCAATAAATCACAATCATCTAACGATACATTCCCAACAGCAATGCATATTGCTGCATATAAATATACCGTAAAAGAAACCCTGCCTAAAATAAAACTGCTGAGAGATACTCTGAAAGCCAAATCTGATGCTTTTATGGGTATCGTCAAAATAGGCAGAACCCATTTTATGGATGCTACTCCTTTGACATTAGGCCAGGAATTCTCCGGCTACGTATCTCAACTGGATCACAGCATTCGTGCTATAGAAAAAGCGCTGGAAGCTGTTGCGGAACTTGGATTGGGTGGCACTGCGGTAGGTACGGGTCTTAACACACCTAAAGGATACGATGTACTGGTCGTGAAAACCATTGCCGATCTCACCAATTTACCATTTGTTCCGGCAGAAAATAAATATGAATCTTTAGCTGCTCACGATGCAATGGTAGAATTATCGGGTGCATTTAAACGTACAGCAGTTTCACTCATGAAAGTTGCAAACGATATTCGCATGCTGAGTTCCGGACCAAGATGTGGTATTGGCGAAATTTCAATTCCGGAAAACGAACCCGGGTCATCGATAATGCCGGGTAAAGTGAATCCCACCCAATGCGAAGCCATGACAATGGTATGCTGCCAGGTTATCGGCAATGATGTTGCAGTGACTTGTGGAGGCATGAGCGGACATTTTGAACTGAATGTCTTTAAGCCCATGATCATTTTCAATGTGCTCACCTCTGCAAGGCTTTTAGGAGATGCCTGCGAATCTTTTAACGAACATTGTGCAGTAGGTATTGAACCAAATCTGGACAGGATAAAGATGCACCTTGATAATTCGCTTATGTTGGTAACGGCTTTGAATACGCATATTGGGTATGATAATGCTGCAAAAATTGCCAAGAAAGCCCACAAAGAAAATAAAACCCTGAAAGCAGCTGCTATTGAACTTGAACTGCTCACGGCAGAACAGTTTGATGAATGGGTAAGGCCAGAAAATATGGTCGGTTAATACATACATGTTCCATTAAATATTCAACGATAGTATATGGGGAATGTTGCGCACAAACAGAGCTCTGATTTTGTAAAAGATATTATCATTGGTGTATCTGATGGGCTCACTGTGCCATTTGCCCTAACGGCAGGCCTGAGTGGTGTACTTGATACCAACCACCTTGTCATTGTATCTGGAATTGCAGAAATTGCTGCCGGCTGTATTTCTATGGGTTTGGGTGGATTTTTATCAGGTGAATCTGAGAGAGATCATTATGAATCACTTTCCAATAATGAATATTACGAAATTGAAACCATCCCGGATAGTGAATTGAAAGAGGTGGAAGATGTGTTTCTTGATCTTGGTGTTGATCATAAGCTTAGCAAGGAAGTTGCACACCAGATAAGCATGAATAAAGATAACTGGGTCGAGTTTATGATGAAATTTGAAATAGGCCTTGAAAAACCCGTTAAAAATCGCGCTTTGCGCAGTGGAGCTACAATTGCCGGATCTTACCTGGTAGGTGGACTCATACCATTATCCCCTTATTTTTTGACTCCAAATAACCATCAGGGCCTTATTTGGTCCTGCATTGTAACGATCATTGCGCTCATCTTTTTTGGGTATTATAAAAGTAAAGTTACCGGGCAGAAACTTATTGCCGGCACCATAAAAGTCACCCTGATTGGAATTGCCGCAGCTGCTGCTGCCTATATTCTTGCCAAACTGGTAAGTTAAAATCCTGCGTATACATCCATCATCAAATACCAATGTATTACATTTGTGTTTATATGCCGGGATTAATTGCCGTATAATTCATGATAAAAAACATAAAATACTTTACTCTAAGCCTCTGTATATTAATATTTTTCACAGAGAAATCTGATGCACAAACCAATCCGCAAAAAAACAGACACAGAAAAGAAGCTATTGATGTACTGCTCAATGATACCTTCAATTTCGTTCAGTTGCGAAATGACCCTATGAATGCATCAAACCTCAGTCTGAAGATAAATCCGTTCTATTTTGAGCTTTACGGCATTAATTCAAACCTGGGTTATGATGCCTCAATCAGATATCGTATCCAAAATAAATTTGCAATAGGAGCCGAGTACAGGGGTAGTTATTTTGAATCGGTAGAAAAAGAAAGCATTGATCAGGTAGGTAGCTTTGGAGGTCCGGCTACAGGATCAACAAATTATCAGAATTTCTCGTTGAATGCTGAATATTACTTTAATACGAAGTTAGATACGAATGTAGAAAATGTTAGAATCGGGCGTTTCAGAGGCTTTCTGTTAACAGAAAGAGTTACAGCTCTGTATGAGCTCCAGTATGGACTTCGACTTGGGTGGCAATATTTTCAGACATATATATCCGGGAACCAGATCCCATTTTCCGGCTATTACATTAATGACCCCAATAAAACCATCATATCATTCGGGAATGAACCCATGGGAACCATGATGGAGGAAAATATCATCAATATAGGTTATTCCATTACATCAAGGCATGATTTGCTTATCAGCAACCATACATTGGGCAAAAGTAAAGTAATGGGTGAATCCAGTTTATATGGTGATATTCTATTTGCTCCGGCTATTTCCTATACCAACGTTATTATGCCCAATTATGAATACCTCAGCGGTGAAAAATATACTGATTTCAATGTAAATAGTGGAATACCAAAATCCAGATTTGGCGCCAGGGTTGGTTTTGATTATGCAGATTTATCAGTTTATGGATTAACCTTCGGACTTGAAACCGGTTTCCGGCCCGGGCCATCACTAACTTCCGGATTTTACTTTATGGGCAAATTTGGTTTCATATTAAATACGTTGATCAAATAATGCGATTTCAAAGAATTGTTTTACAAGCTATTATTCTTCCTGGAATAATATTTTTTTCTATTTCGTGTGTCAAAGATGGTATGCCACCTGATTGTAAAAAGCCGGCAAAACCAACCATCCCTTCAGCCAGTATTTCTGTAAACAATGGCGACACTTTAAAACTGCACGCATCCGCACCTGCAGGAGCCGGTTATGTATGGACCGGTCCGAATGGTTTTTATTCCACATCTTCCGCTCCGGTTCTTGCAGCAGTTTCCATAGCAAACAGTGGAACCTATTGGGTGAAAGTTCTGGTTGGTTATTGCTATAGCGACTCGGTCGCTACCAATGTTAATGTCATCAGTGATACTACCTGCAGTCTGCCTGATAATGGCGCTGTCTTTCCAAACGGCAGCAGTGGTCCTTTTACATTATCTACCTCTTGTGCCCTAAGTTCAAATGGCAGCTATCAGATAAACGCGAAGAAAACCGACAGTTCATTATTTATTACAATCAGATTCAGTCAAAAGCCCAGCAAAGGCGGTAAATATAACCTGACCAGCAATAGCAAACCGGGCAGCGGGCAAGTGTATTATGAGCTCAGAGACCAAAATGGCATAATATATACTAACAATACCGGTGTGGCTTATGTTAAAGTTGGTACCAACAAATTAAACGTAATTATTTGCCAGGTCAGATTCGATTTTATTGGCGTATTCAGTGCAAATATTGCATGCAATTAGTATTTTGAAATTTGAAATTTCAAATCACCAATCCTCAAATAACCAACTCTGTAAACTGCAATTCATATAGTTTCCGATACAATCCATCCTGCGCGATCAATTCTCTATGCGTGCCTGATTCTTTGATCTTTCCTTTATCCATAACCAGGATCAGATCGGCTTTTTGGATCGTTGCCAGCCTGTGTGCCACCACAATAGAGGTCCTGCCTTTCAGCAACACTTCAGTTGCATGTTGTATCATTTCTTCCGTTTCATGATCTATGGAAGATGTCGCTTCATCCAGGATCAGGATTTTTGGATCCTGCAGCAATGCCCTGATGAAGGAAATAAGCTGTCGCTGTCCTGTAGACAGTGTGGCGCCTCGCTCCTGCACCTGGTATTCGAATCTACCGGGCAGCTTGTTGATGAATCTATCTGCACCAACCAATTTTGCAGCCGCTTCCATCTGTTCAACAGAAATGTTTTCATTGAATAACCTGATATTATTGGCAATCGTATCTGAGAATAAAAATACATCCTGCAACACTACCGCTATCTGGCTTCGCAATACATCATGTTTATAGTCCTGAACAGGTATGCCGTCAATCAGTATATCGCCTTTCTGATGCTCATACAGCCTGTTAATCAAACTGGTAATGGATGTTTTCCCTGCACCGGTATGGCCTACAATTGCCAGCATTTTACCTGGTTTGGCGTCAAAAGAAACATCTTTTAAAATCCAGTCTTCATCGTTATAGGCAAACCATACATTTTTAAAAGCAACCTCGCCTTTCAGTTCCTTATTTTCTACGATGCCTTTATCAGGAATGGAGTCTTCTGTATCAAGCATTTTAAATACCCGTTCAGCCGCCACCATTCCCATCTGAAGCGTATTAAACTTATCGGCAATTTGACGTATCGGTCTGAATAATGTATTGATGAGCAGGATAAAAAGGATCATCGTGCCTGTATCCGTTTGCATATGCAATACCAGGTGCGAACCCGACCATATAATGAGTGCGATAGAGATGGCCTGAAGTACTTCAATTACCGGAAAAAATATGGAATAATATAAAACAGACCTGATATTGGCTTCTTTATGGCCTTCATTTATCTTCTCAAATCGCTGCATTTCAATATTTTGCCTATTGAAAACCTGTACGATCTGCATGCCTGTAATATGTTCCTGAAGAAAAGCATTCAGCTTCGCCACCTGGGTGCGCACATCCTGGAAAGACACTTTTACTTTCTCTTTAAAAATATAGGCTGATAACAACAAAACCGGGAATACTGCCAGGCTATACAGACTCATGGTAAGGCTTTGTTCAAACATGAGTATCAGAATGAATATGATCTGCAGCGAATCGCCCATAATGCTTATCAAACCCTGGCTGAAAACATCTGCCACAGCTTCCACATCCGAAATAGAACGGGTAATAAGGGTGCCCACCGGCGTTTTATCATACATCTTCAGACGGAAACCCATAATATGATTGAAAATACGTTTGCGCAATTGATAGATGGCCTGTTGCCCCAGCCATTCGGTATAATAGGTCTGGAAATAAGAAAAAACCGTTTGAATGATGAGTAATGTAAGATAAAGTCCACAGCAAAAAAGCAAACCCGCCATTACATTGCTCACACCAAAAACATTTTGACCGAAATGAAGCAATGATTTTGCGCCCTGCGAATTGTCGTGCATAATAAAGGCATTGTAGGTTGTTTTTACCAACAATGGCACAAGCGTAGCAATAGCAGATACAACCACAGTAAGGATTATTGAAATAAATACAATAAACCTGTATTTTGAAACCAGGCCAAATACCCGTCTCAAAAGCCTTGTATCCAATGCTTTCCCGCTTAGTTTTGTTTCACTCATTTTATATTATTCTATCACTAACCGCAGAGGCCGCAATGGTTGCGCAAGGTGACAAAGTTTTAAATCGAAAAATCTTTTATAATATCTCTCTATATTCATTATCTCTTTGCATTCTCTGCGATACCTTAGCGTTCTTTGCAGATAACCTCTCTGTAAGTCTACTTATTTATTTCGGTCATCAGGCCATCGGGATAAACAATATCTGTTAAATATAGTCCTTGCGCAGGAGCCGCAAAACCTGCTTTCACACGGTCTTTGCCCTCAATCAGTCTTTTAAATTCATCAATAGTCATCTCATTTTTGCCTACTTCCAGCATTGTACCAACGATAATCCGCACCATTCCCCGAAGAAAGCGATTTGCTGTTATTGTGAAAATGAGTTTGTCCCCATGTTTTTTCCACGCTGCAACTTTTATGTTGCAAAGATGGTGTTTATTCTGGATATTTATCTTGCTCAGGGCCTCAAAATCGTGATATTCCGGCAATATTGCCGCTGCTTCATTCATGGCATCTACATCTATATCTGCAAAAATATAAGCTGCATATTCCTGCAAAAATGGGTTCTTCTTTTGTGTAATAATATAACAATATGTTCTTTGCAAGGCATCCCAACGGGCATGCGCCTCCGGTGAAACTGCAAATAATTTCTGGGCCGTAATATCCGGTGGTAAAAAAATATCCAGTCTTTTTAAATGCTCAGGGGTTAATTCTTTTGAACTATCAAAATGCAGGAAATATTTACGGGCATGTACTCCCGTATCTGTGCGTCCGCACCCTACACAATATATTTCTTCACCAAGTTGTAAGGATAATTTTTCATTTATCACCTGCTGTACACCAAGACCATTGTCCTGCACCTGCCAGCCATTGTAGTTGGTGCCTTTGTATGCGATCTGGAGGAAGTAGCGGTTCAAAGAAATTTGAAATTTGAAATTTGAAATTTGGGCATACGCAAAATTAAAATCATAGAGTCCGATATAAGCCTAAACAACATTACTTTTAGTTGTTTTGGTGATGAATGCATTCAATTTTGGGCCTAATTCATTTATTATATTGACAATCTTCTCTTTATCATCATCATCGATCAGGTTGCGTCTAAAAGATTTCCTCAGTCAGCACTTCGTTTCTTCGAATGACCCTCTTGAATACAAATAAAATTTTTTCCTGTCAGGAGTTGTAAACCTTCCATACCCTTCAGCAAGGTTTGCTGCAATACTATCGCATGCTCGGATTATCTGCAAACCAATAGTATACTTAGCTTTATTATCCCATTTATCATAAATCTCCCAGATAATATCGGATAATAATTCTGCTAATTTATAGACATCTAATTCCTGTAGAGTTTTCATTGGCCTGCGTCAGCCCCAAATTTCAAATTTCCAATTTCACTTCTTCGCATTCATAATATCTTCTATCGCTTCCACCTCTATCGGTACATTCCCCAGGAAATCAATTGGTTCGCCGTTCGTAATAAGCATATCTCCCTCTATACGAATCCCTATCCCTTCTTCACGGATATAGATACCCGGCTCGCAGGTAAATACCATATTTTCTTTGATGGGTTTGTAATGGTTCCCGATATCATGCACATCTATTCCTAAAAAGTGTGAAACGCCATGCATGAAATATTTGCGGTATAGTGGATTAGCTTTATCCTGATTTCTGATGTCATCCATAGAAAACAATCCCAGGTCAACACATTCCTTTTCAATGGCCTGCTGGCATTCCGCAAGATTATCCCTCAATATCCTTCCCGGGCGCAACAGTCCTTTTACAAGATAAAATACTCTCAAAACAGCATTATAAACTTCTTTTTGCCGGGCTGTAAAGCGTCCATTCACCGGGAAACAACGGGTCATATCAGAAGCATAGCCCGCATATTCGGCGCCCACATCGAGCAAAACAATATCACCGTCTTTGCACACCTGGTCGTTGGTGACATAATGAAGCACACAGGCATTTGCCCCTGAGGCTACGATCGGTTCATAGGCATGGCCGCGGGAACGGTTTCTCAGGAATTCGTGCGTGAGTTCCGCTTCTATTTCAAATTCCATCACACCGGGTTTCACAAATTTCAGGACACGTTCGAAACCTTTTTTCGTGATCCCTGCGGCATGTTTCATCAGCTCTATTTCAACAGGATGCTTTACAGAACGAAGATCATGCATAATGGGTGCAAGCCTTTGATAATCATGCAATGGGAAACGGTTTGTTATTTTGCGTTCATATCGTAGTTCTGCATAATCCGCATCTGAAACATAACGGGCATGCTCGTTGGTATTGAGATAACAATGCTGCGCTTCAAACATCATGGGCGCCAGCATTTGCTCAAATGTATTGCTCCACTGCACATTTTTGACACCAGATACGGCAGTAGCCTGTGCTTTACTGAGCTTCTCCCCTTCCCAGGCAGCAATGCGCTCATTGGTTTCACGCACAAAAAGAACCTCTTTCCATTCTTCCAGAGGTGCATCCGGGAATAATACCAGAAAGGTTTCTTCCTGATCTACACCCGTTAAATAAAACAGGTCAGGGTTTTGCCTCCATTGGAAAAATCCATCTCCGCCTTTGGGCATAAAATCATTTGAGACCAGTATGGCAATAGAGCCAGGTTTCAGCTGTTTGGCAAGGTTTTGCCTGTTTGCTATATATAGCTTATTATCAATGGGTTCGTATCTCATAAATTCATAAATTTAAAATGAAAACAAGTTTGCAAGTTAGGGGTTTTTAGAAGAATGAGATAATTTGGCAATGAGGCAATTTGGAAATTAAATACAAATGATGAAAGTAGGGAATCCCCATTTTAAGGCCCGTCCGAATAGAGAAGCCGGGCGGAGAGCAGGGGGATTTATTCCAATTACCACCAAAACCTCCTTTTTGATCATTCTGGCCTGATATCCCTGTTATAACAGGAAATTTATTTTTCATTTTGTAACTGTTTGATTTTAAAACTCATACACGTAACTCGTTGACAATAAATCCGAATGGATCCCTTTGGGACAG
>Ga0364859_10108_pt1 | contig 58131 bp, 40 predicted proteins | sample ExccelAu500001D3_FD_206911 | JGI IMG/M metagenome (GOLD analysis project Ga0364859, IMG submission 206911) | Enriched cells from Trout Bog Lake Hypolimnion, Wisconsin, USA - BchlTB.Aug20.5000.01 .D3 | ecosystem: Environmental > Aquatic > Freshwater > Lake > Hypolimnion/Profundal zone | place: USA... | reverse complement strand
ATCAAACTCATGAACTTTCGAAGGATGAAAAAAAGAGTTTGGAGAAGGAACTTGAAAGGCTTCAGTTAGAGCTTGTTAAATTGCTGGAATGGATTAAAGTAAAAAAACTCAAGGTTGTCATTTTATTCGAAGGGCGTGATGCTGCGGGTAAAGGTGGTGTGATTAAGCGGGTTATGGAATATTTAAATCCCCGGTTCTGCCGGGTAGTGGCTTTGGGTATTCCAACCGAAAAGGAAAAAACACAATGGTATTTTCAGCGGTATATCAAGCACTTACCTGCTGCCGGAGAGATGGTCCTTTTCGACCGGAGCTGGTATAACAGGGCAGGTGTGGAGCAGGTGATGGGCTTTTGTACGCCCGGAGAGTATGAGGAATTTCTCCGGTCATGTCCCGAATTTGAGCGGATGATTGTGCGTTCGGGTATAATACTAATAAAATATTGGTTTTCGGTAAGTGACGAGGAACAGGAACGGAGGTTCCAGGAACGGATTCATAACCTGGCCAAACGATGGAAAATCAGTCCGATGGATGTGCTCAGCCGCTCCAAATGGCTCGAATATTCAAAGGCAAAGGACACCATGTTTCAGTACACCGATATTAAACAGGCCCCCTGGTACGTGGTAAAATCGGATAATAAACTGAAAGCCAGGCTAAATTGTATCCACCACCTGTTGTCTCTGATCCCATATCGTGAAATTGAACAGGAAGAGATCCAATTACCGGTTAAGCAATCTGATATCGGTTACGTTCGTCCACCTGTTACCGATCAGACATTTGTGCCGGAGGTTTATTAAAACACCTTACAGGTCTTTGCTTCTTTATTTATCATTTTTTGCTATGTTATATACATTTTTTATGGGGGTATATGTATTTATTTATGATTATTCAGAATAGATACCCCTTTATTATGGCCTTAGCTTGTCAGAAAAAGACTTTTTGTATATAAATCATATCCTTATTGTTACTATTACATTAATTCAACGACAAAAATATCATATTGGCCATATAATTTTTATATTCGTGACATAATGAGTCCATGAGTTGATATTTGACAATAAAATGTCAAGAAAAAAGGACCTCTTTAACAGTTATGGATATGAAACAGCTTAAAAACGGAATTTTAGATTCCTATACCCTTGGGAACATCCACTATGATGAGATTTATGGTGACTCCAAACAGCCCAGAGACCATTATGCCACGATGGTGGAGCGCTTTAATCAATTGAGCCTGATTGATTTCGAACGGATCAACAACGAGGTAAAAACTGCATTCCTGAACCAGGGGATCACGTTTGCTGTTTATGCAGAGGATAAGAAACCGGATGAACGGATCTTTCCCTTTGATCTCATTCCCCGTATTATTCCCAATTCAGAATGGATGCAATTGGAAAAGGGTGTAATTCAACGAAATAAGGCGATTAACCTGTTTCTTCACGATATCTATCACCAAAAGAGGATACTTAAGGATAAAGTTGTTCCGGCAGATCTGATTTTTACATCGAAGAACTACCTTAAAGAGATGATCGATTTTACCCCGGAGGGTGGAATTTATACACACATTTCCGGAACAGACCTTATCAAACATACCAACGGAGAATATTATATTCTGGAAGACAATTTAAGATGTCCTTCAGGAGTTAGTTATGTTTTGTCTAACCGTGTGGCTTTAAAAAAATCGTTGTTTGAACTGATTGATAAACTAAAGACAAAGGCAATATACCAATATCCGGAACATTTACTTGAGATGTTAAAATCGGTCAAGCCAAAAAATACGGATAATCCGACAATTGTGGTTGTCACTCCGGGAATGTTTAACTCAGCTTATTTTGAGCACTCTTTTCTTGCTCAAAAAATGGGTATTCAACTTGTTGAGGGTCGGGATCTATTTGTGGAAAAGGATTTTGTGTACATGAAAACTATTTATGGTCCCATCAAAGTAGATGTTATATACCGTCGGGTTGATGATGAATTTATTGATCCGCTGTGCTTTAGAAAAGACTCTATGCTGGGAGTTGCCGGTTTGATGAATGCATATCGTGCCGGGAATGTAACTCTTGCCAATGCTCCGGGTACCGGTGTTGCCGATGACAAGGCGGTGTACCATTATGTGCCCGACATCATCAAATATTACCTTAATGAACAACCGATTCTCAATAATGTAGAAACGTTTCACTGTGAGAATGAATCTGAAGGGAAGTATGTGCTGGAAAACATTGATAAACTCGTTGTTAAACCTGTAGATGAGTCAGGAGGCTATGGGATTACTATTGGAAACAGACTTACAAAAGCTGAAATTGAGGAGGTGAAAGTGAGAATTAAATCCAATCCAAGAAAATATATTGCCCAGCCTATCATGAGTCTTTCGGTGCATGCCACCTATATCGAAGAATCAAAGGAATTTGAACCAAGGCACATCGATCTGCGCACCTTTTGTCTGATGGGAAAAGATGAAGAATATGTTTTGAAGGGTGGACTTACACGGGTTGCCCTGAAAAAGGGCAATCTGATTGTCAATTCATCACAGGGTGGGGGATCCAAGGATACCTGGGTTTTGGATTAATTGTTAAAGGATAAAAAACTGAATTATGTTATCGAGAGTAGCAAATAATTTATATTGGATGGGTCGGTACATCGAAAGAGCCGAACATTTTGCCAGATATAGTAAAGAGATCTATTTTTCTTCATTGGATGCCCCGATTATGAAGACTTACGACAGAAAATTTGTACTGGAGTCGATGCTCTATTTGACCGGTATTTTTGATATGGAGGTTATTGAAGAGAAAGATGTCTTATACAAGATTGGGCTGGATACCCAAAATCCAAATTCAATTATCAGCATCATCACTATTGCACGTGAAAATGCCCGCGGAGCCCGAAATGCAATCTCAACAGACCTCTGGGAAGCCATAAATAAGTATTATCACCTGGTAAACAATTATTCTGTTGAGACTTATATTTCGACAGGATTTTACGACCTGACTCAGATTATTTTGGAGCAGACCTCCATTGTACAGGGAAAAATTTCGGGAACCCTTCTTCATGACGAAGAGTGGGCAATAATTTTATTGGGGATGCATATTGAAAGGGTTATCCAGGTAATTAAGATTATCAATTCAAAATTGCACGATATTTATAAGATTGAACTTGCAGGTCATCCTGTAACTGAGATGAGTTTTGAATGGACGACCATGTTAAGGTGCACGGAATCCTTAGATATGAACCGGAAATTTTACCGTTCAATTCCAAACAGGGAACAGGTTCTTGAATTTATAATGCTGAATCCGCAATGTCCAAGATCTATTGCCCACTCCGTAAATGGAATAGAGAAGTATATGGCAAAAATCAGCAATGACGATAGTAAGGATGCAAAATCCTTAACTTTTAAGATAGGAAAACTGTGTGCACAATATAAATATCTTTCTTATGATGAATATAAAGATGATATTTACGGGCTGTTAAATAACACCCAGGATATGGTTATGGAGATAAGTTCGGAACTTGAAAAAAAATACCTCTCTTTCTGATGAATGAGTTTGAATTAGAATACACTATTGAAAACAGTTATGAACAACCTGTACGAAGGGCAAACTTTCAGTTGCTTGTAATCCCGGATTCTGGAAAAGACCAGAAAGTCAGCGATTTAAAATTCTATTGTTCCGGAACTCAGGATATGCATCTGTCGAAAAACATCTTTGGTTTTAAAACCATTCAATATTATATCGATAAGCCTTTCACCGAATTTTGGTTTAAGCTATCGGCTAAAATAGAGAGGCCTGAACTTAATCCTTTCCGGTTAAGCCCATGCGCCCCTGGTGCAGAATACGAAGAGATCAACCTGCCGGATTTTCAAATTGATAATTTTCTTTTTCTATCGGTAACTAATCTGACTACACTGCCTTCATCATCATCCATCTCTTTTCCTGAGTATTCTAAAGATATTCAAGTATTTGATTTCCTGTTGGAATTAAATACTTTCATTTTCAAACTATTGCATTATTCTCCTCAAAGTACCGATATTAATACCCGCATCGAAGAGGTATTGCTCTATCGGGAGGGGGTGTGTCAGGATTATGCTCACCTGTTTATATCAGTATGTCGCAAAAACAAAATACCGGCCCGGTATGTTAGTGGATATCTGAACCAGGGTGTGGATTTTATCGGGTCAAGTCAGATGCATGCCTGGGCTGAGGCACTGATCCCCGGAATGGGTTGGGTCGGGTTTGATTCAACCAATAATCTGCTCGCCGATCATCATTATTTAAAGATTGCTCATGGTACCGATTACCGCGATTGCAGTCCGATCATAGGGATCCTTGAGGCAACAGGAATGCAGCGAAGTAATCATTCAGTAACTATCACTAATCAATAACTATGACATTTTGTCTCGCAATTAAGAGTAAAACAGGGGTTGTCGCATTATCCGATACCCGTATCAGCAGTGGGCTGGGGGTATCAACGTCCAAAAAGATTCAGACATACAAAGCCGATGGCAATGCATTTTTCATCATGTCATCAGGATTACGGTCCATACGGGATAAAGTGATTAATATGTTTGAGGACGAATTGCCTGACCATCCATCGGATAAACTCTATAAAGTTGCAAATCTTGTTGGGAATATGGTGAAAAGAGTCCGGGCTGAAGATCTTGAAGATCTGCAGAAAAGTAAATTTTTCTTTGATGCACATTTTATTATTGGAGGACAATGCTTTAAGGATAAACGTTCGACAGTTTTTCTTGTATTCCCGGAAGGGAACTGGGTAGAGGTTTCTGACGAGTCACCCTATACCGTGATCGGGAATACCGGGTTTGGAAAATCTATCCTTCGGCGGCTTTTACATGAGGAGATTAACTTTGATCTGGCGATAAAAGTGGCCTTTCTTTCGTTTGACGCAACGTTTAAAAATGCGAGTGATGTTGATTTTCCTCTCGATTTTGCCCTTTATAAAAATGGAAGTTACGATATCCAGGAATTCCGAAAGACTGAAGATGAATTAAAGGGTACTGCGAAACGCTGGAATGAGATGCTTGTTAATGCGGCCAACGAACTGCCGAAGTTCCTCCATTTTGAGGATTAGGAGAATTGTATTTTAGTGACCGGGTGACTATTCATGAGCTGAACAGTCACCCGGTCGCATCTTCATAAGATTACCTTTTCAGCTTATACTTACGCAAATCAAAGGTGTGAGGATACTCCGGATCAGGTTCAATAATTGTTGGAGTCAGGGCAATTTTCTGATCGATTTCCACCTCCTTTTCCAAAATATATCTTTTAATATCGGGACTGATTTCCTTTGGAGTATAAACTCCCTGGGTATGATTTTCATTGTAGAAACGGGATACACGCCTCCCTTCAGCCTCAAAACTGTTAACAGGAAAGGAATCATAGGCTCTTCCTCCGGGATGAAAAACATGGTATGTACACCCTGCCACAGATTTACCAACCCATAAATCGAAGATATCGAATACCAAAGGCGTGTCAACTCCAAGATTCGGATGGAGTGCCGAAGGTGGTTGCCAGGCCCTGTAACGCAGGGAGGCTACAAATTCCCCTTTTGTTCCGGTGTTGGCCATTGGAATCCGCATCCCGTTACATAAAATGGCATATCGTTCTCCAGTTAACCCGGTTGCTTTTAATTCAATCCGCTCTACGGATGAATCCACAAAGCGTGCCGTTCCCGAACTGGACATCTCTTCACCCAAAACATTCCAGGGTTCAATGGCAGTGCGCAATGACAGTTCGATATCCTTAAATTTCACTCTGCCAATGTGGGGGAACCTAAACTCGAAAAATGGTTCCAGCCAGTTGACATCAAAGGGATATCCGGCATCATTCAATTGATTCACAATATCTTTAAGGTCATCTTTTACAAAGTGATGCGTAAGAAATTTATCATGTAATTCTGTACCCCAGCGAACCAGTTTCCCTTTATAGGGTTTTTCCCAGAACCAGGCTACCAAAGTCCTGATTAAAAGAAGCTGAACCAGGCACATCTGCTTGTTTGGCGGCATATCAAACCCCCTTAATTCTAGGATTCCCAATCTCCCTGTTGAGGAATCGGGGGAATAAAGTTTATCGATGCAGAATTCTGCCCTGTGCGTGTTGCCAGTAAGATCGATCAGCAAATTCCTGAATAACCGGTCGACCAACCAAAATGGAACATCTCCCTGTCCAGGCTCAGGAATCTGGGCAAAAGCAATTTCAAGTTCATAAAGTATTTCTTGTCGTCCCTCGTCAACTCGGGGCGCCTGGCTCGTAGGTCCGATAAATGCAGTGGAAAACAGGTAGGATAAACCCGGGTGGTGCTGCCAGAAAGTCAACATACTTCTCAAAAGATCGGGCCGCCTCAATAACGGTGAATCAGATGGGGTGATTCCCCCCAAGGTTATGTGGTTTCCGCCACCTGTGCCGGTGTGTTTCCCGTCGAGCATGAATTTCTCGGATCCAAGCCTGCTTTCCAGAGCCGATTCAAATAGTATGTCGTAGTTATTGACAACTTCATGCCATGATTTTGCGGGATGGATATTCACTTCAATCACACCGGGGTCGGGAGTAACCATTAATTTTTCAATCCGTTTATCCTTAGGAGGTGCATATCCTTCAACCACAACGGGGATTTGAAGTGCCTCGGCGGTCAGTTCAATGGCAGCCACCAGATCCAGGTAATGCTCAATCATCTCGGCAGGCGGCAAAAATAGGTGAATCTTTCCCTCCCTGATCTCTGACACAATTGCAGTCCGAATAGTAAATGAATCAAATAACGGGGTGAATTCATCCTTTTGTTCTTCTGATTTCTGAAAAGGGAGGTGTTTATTTTTTTTATTCTCCTCCTTCATTTTAGTGAAATCGTAATTTTTGGGATTGAGAAGTTCTTCAGGAACGGTATAATCAGGTATTGCCTTTGATCTTTCCAACACCGATTTATGAAAATCACCCAGCGCCGGAGACTCTTCAAACGGGCTTCGTTCGATGGGTTTTGGTTTTTTGGATTCCGGCATATGTGGCAGTGAATCAAGCGGCAAACGATGACCCATTTGAGAATTTCCCGGAATCAGGAACATACTTTCTCCGCGGAATTGCCATTGGCAGGAGATCCATCCATTTTTAACATAGGCCCATTGAATCGGCAACACATAACCTGCCGGGCTGTTTAATCCCCTGTCGAGCTGTTCCATAAGCGTTTTTCGCTCGAGAGAATCTTTAAGGTTTATATTGGCAGGATCAATATTTACCGGAAGATTTCGTTCAGTCCACAGGTAGTAAAAGGCATCCTCATATCCCGCCATGATATTATTTTCTGATACGCCAAGCATTTTGGACAGATAAACCATAAATCTTCGCGCATCTTCGACGGAATATTTATACTCTTTGCTGAAATCTGCCAGTAAATCCTTGTTTTTCCATACAGGTTTTCCATCCTTTCTCCAGTAAAGTGCCATTTGCCATCTTGGGGTAGGCTCGCCGGGATACCATTTCCCCTGGCCATAATGGAATAAGCCTTCTGCGCCAAAATGGTTACTGAGTTTTTTGATCAGCGAATTGGACAATTTTTGTTTTTCCTTACCATCCGCAGCGGTATTCCATTGCTCCGATTCCATATCGTCAACAGAAACGAAAGTGGGTTCTCCACCCATGGTAAGACGAACATCACCAGCTTCGAGTTTCTGATCTACCCTGTTTCCAAGTGCCATTATTTCAGCCCATTGCTGATCGGAGTATGGTTTGGTTACGCGTGGATCTTCGTGGATGCGAATAACTTCATTCGAATGGGTAAACGCCACGTTACACGGATCTATCGCCCCCGAGATGGGAGCTGCGCTTGACGGCGCAGGGGTGCAACATAACGGAATATGCCCTTCTCCGGCCAGTAAACCGGAGGTTGGATCCAGTCCGATCCAGCCTGCACCGGGAATATAAACCTCGCACCAGGCATGCAAATCGGTAAAATCATTTTCAGCCCCGGATGGACCATCCAGAGCCTTCTGGTCAGCCTTGAGTTGCACCAGGTAACCCGATACAAACCGGGAGGCAAGCCCCAGGTGACGCATCGTTTGCACCAGAAGCCAGGCTGAATCACGGCAGGAGCCCAATTTTTTTTGCAGTGTCTCTTCGCAGGTAAATACTCCGGGTTCCATCCGGACGGTATATTCCAGCTCCTTGTAAAGCTCACTGTTTACCGCAACCAGAAAATCAACAATGGAGATATCCTTTAATCGTCCGGGTTTTTTCATCCATTCCCTTAAAAGCGGGCCATCTTCAGTTATTTCAAAATAGGGAGCCAACTCTTTGATATCCTGTTCCACATATTGAAACGGGAATTTTTCGGCATACTCTTCGACAAAGAAATCGAAGGGATTAATGACTGTCATTTCTGCAATCACTTCAACCCCGACTTTGAACTCTTTTACTTTTTCGTGCATAACAATGCGCGCCAGGTAATTGCCGAAGGGATCCTGTTGCCAGTTTATAAAATGTTCCTTTGGCTCAATATTTAAGGAATAGGAATGGATTTTTGTACGACTATGGGGGGCAGGTTTTAACCGGATGACATGGGGCCCCATGTTTATCAAATGATCGTATTTGTATGTGGTATTGTGTTTTATAGCTACGAGGATTGCCATATACTTAAATTTATCATGATTTATCTGAAATCAGCAAAGGTATTCCGCTGCAGAACATTTTTCTGTTATTCCTAATGTATTTCAAACGTCTGACAATGACTTTTTGTTCTGAATTTAAGCGATGAAACAGTAGATATTCAATATCTTTTTTTCCACCACATCCTGAGTCGTTCAAGGATTTTCTGCTCCGAGGCATTGTTTTGAGGAGTGTAGAATCGTTTGTCCCTGATTTTATCGGGAAGAAACTCCTGATCGATAAAATTCCCTTCGTAAGCATGGGCATATTTATACTCCTTCCCATATCCGAGATCCTTCATCAGTTTCGTGGGTGCGTTACGCAGGTGGAGCGGAATGGGAAGATGTCCCGATTCGCGCACCTCTGCCAGGGCAGCATCAATAGCCTCATAAGCTGAATTGCTTTTTGGAGAGGTGGCCAGATAGATGGTGCATTCTGATAAGATAATACGCGATTCTGGCATTCCGATTTTATGGACTGCATCAAAGGTGTTTTGTGCAATCAGAAATGCATTTGGGTTTGCGAGCCCCACATCTTCGGAAGATAATATCAGTAACCGGCGGGCGATGAATTTAACATCCTCACCACCCTCAATCATTCTGGCGAGGTAATAAACTGCCCCGTCAGGGTCACCTCCACGAATGCTTTTTATAAAGGCAGAGATGATATCGTAGTGCATTTCGCCGTTTTTGTCATACAATGCAAGGTTGGCCTGCAACTGGTTTGTGACCAGCTCATTGGTAATCACAACTTGATCCCCGGTGACTGCATTCAACACAATTTCGAGAACATTAAGCAGTTTCCGGGCATCTCCGCCGGAGAACCTGAGCAATGCTTCATTTTCCTGCACCACGATTTTCCGCTGACTGATCTCATAATCCGAAGCGAGAGCATGGTTAAGTAAGGTGATCAGGTCCTCTTTTTCAAGCGATTTCAGGATATAAACCTGGCAGCGGGAGAGGAGGGGAGAGATCACTTCAAAAGAGGGATTCTCGGTAGTGGCGCCAATCAGTGTCACAAGCCCCTGCTCTACGGCTCCAAGTAACGAATCCTGTTGCGCCTTACTAAACCGGTGGATTTCATCGATGAATAAGATCGGATTTGGGGCGGTAAAGAAACGGTTACTTCTGGCTTTGTCAATTATTTCACGAACATCCTTTACCCCTGAATTAATGGCACTTAGAATATAGAACGGGCGATTTAGTGAATTCGCAATAATTTTTGCCAGGGTTGTTTTTCCAACACCGGGAGGTCCCCAGAGAATGATGGAGGAGAGATTTCCCGAGTCAATCATTTTCCGGAGTACTGCACCCTCGCCAACCAGATGTTTCTGGCCGATATAGTCCTTCAGAGTTGTAGGCCTTAATCTTTCTGCAAGGGGTTGGTTTGACATGTTTGAATGAAATTATTGCGTTAGATAACTTTCGGGATAAATTACAGGTTTTTATCTCCTGAAGATCTCCCTGATCAACACAGATTACGAAAATCCGATCTGCCAAAATCTGTGTGATCTGCGGGAGAGAACCGAACTGGATCTCAATTAGTTACAATACCTTTTGATTACATTGTAAGCGTCAGTAAGCCCTAATTCTCCTGCCTTACTTAAATCGAGAGAGCCTCCCTCCATATCATCCAGATAGATTCGGGTCAATCCCCGGTTAAAATAGGCTTCTGCAAAATCGGGTTCAAGTTCGATAGCTTTTGAGTAATCATTAATTGCACCCAGGTAATCCTTCTTTTTAACTTTTGTATTTCCCATATTATACCATGCAAAAATGAACCTTGGATTCATGTATAATATTGATTCATAATCCTTTATGATATCTTCGTAATCCAGGATTTTCTCTTCCTTAGGAGCATCGGGTGAAGCTTTAACCCCGTTTATATTAAGGGTTGTCGGCTCCGGAAGGAGTCCGGGCATCCGGATGAAATCGACTCGTTTTGTCATGGCATTGGCCCGGCTGAAATAGGCTAACACATTTCGTCCGTCAATTTTAATAGTCCGGTTATAATCCTCGATGGCCTGATTGTAGTTTTTCAGTAGTTCATAGTAGATAGCCCTGTTGAAATAGGCATCCGGGTTTTTCTTATTATTCTGTATTTTTTTGTCCCACAGGCTCACGTTATCATTGTATTCTTCACTTCTCCAGTCATCATTTTTAACTGGTTTATTGGTGATGAGCATGAATGGCTGATTGTTATTTTTACGGTTTAAGGCATCCACCTCCATGCTGTAATATTGCAATCGCTGATAATCCACTGAATCTTTATGAAAAATTGAAATAATGAATTCGGGTTTTAATTCAATCTTCACATTCCGGTTCTGAACCATTCCCCTGGCGATTTCAGTTTCAGTCACTTCACCTCCGTTATTCACAATGATATTTCGACGGGCACGTTTTTGGGTTACAGGTCCCTTGTTGTTTTCCTGTTCAACCGCTGTTGAATCGGTAGCAGCCCCGCTATTGGGATTATTTTGAGCCAATGCATTAGCCTGACTGGTTGTCCCTCCACTGCCCACAGAAAGATTCTGCTGATTCGCATTAGCTTGCTGGTTTTGCTGATTCGCATTCGCCGGTTTGTTCTGGCCGTTTTTGTTCTGGGATTTTTGGTTGGCGGCAGGAAGAACAAAGCCATACAAACGTCTTTGTTTTTCTTTCTCCTGCTCGGCGTCAAGACGTTTTCTGTATTGGGCAAATTTCGGATCAAGTTGTTCTGCAACAGCAAAATCTGCTTCAAAACCAGGGATTTTAAGAGATTCTTTGGCAATACCCCGGTTTAGCCAGGCAACTGCAATTTCCGGGTTTAACTTGATAGCCATATCGTAATCAGGAATTGCACCCCTTGTATCATCCAGTTTATGTTTGACTATTCCGCGATTGGCAAATGCCTGGGCCATTTTGGGATCGAGTCTGATACAAAGATCGTAATCCTTCAATGCACTGGCATAATCCTGTTTCTCAAATTTGGCAATTCCCCTCATCAGGTAGGCACTGGCATAGTGAGGTCTGATCTTAATCGCTTCGTCGCAATCTTTGATAGCGCCGTCCAAGTCATTTTTCATTTGTTTGGCGGAGCTTCTGTTGAGGAACGTATTGGCCTGAAGCGGATCAATTTCAAGCGCCTTTGTATAATCATCAATGGCACCCGGGAGGTCTTCCAAAGCGGCCTTTGTGATTCCCCGGTTGGTATAAATAGCCTGATCATCACTTTTATATTCAAGCGCTTTGGTGTAATCACTTAACGCCTCTTTGTAGTTTTTAAGTTCATAGTTGGCCATACCCCGGTACATATACGCTTCCGGATAAAATGGTTTGATATCTATGGCTTTATCATAATCATTTTTAGCTCCCCGGTAGTCATCGATGTAATGCTTTGCCATTCCCCTGAAAAAGTAGGGTTCCGGGAGATTAGGTCTTAGTTTTATAACTATATTTAAATTCTCAATTGCACTGACATAATTTCCAAAATAAATCCGGCTGCGTCCTATGTAAAAATACTGATCAATATTGAGTTGGGCGAATGCCGACAAGGAAATGCCTGCAAAAATAAGTATGGTAAATATTTTCTTCATCAGAAGGCGAATAGCAATTTGTAAGTGTGCAAAAATAGCAAAATTGTGCTCGTTGGCTGAGTTATGGTTTTTAATTTTAATATAATAATGCATAAAGCATGTTAAATAGGTGTGATTGGTGTTTAGGGGATGATCTTTATCTTCAGTACCACGATTTAGAATGGGGTGTACCGATTCATGACGATCAAAAGCTCTTTGAATTTCTTACACTTGAAGGGGCCCAGGCAGGCTTGAGCTGGTTGACCGTTCTCAGAAAAAGAGAGAATTACCGTTTAGCTTTTGACAGGTTTGATCCGCAAAAAATTGCCTGTTACCAGGCGGATAAAATAAATGAACTCATGAATAATGCCGGAATCATCAGAAACCGGCTGAAGATCACTTCAGCGGTGAAAAATGCGCAGGCTTTCCTTACCGTTCAGGAGAGGTTTGGCAGTTTTGACCGTTATATCTGGGGATTTACAGATGGTCGGACCATTCATCATAAAAATCGTACGATTAAAGATGTTCCTGCTGAAACTGATATTTCCAGGATAATTTCAAAGGATATGAAGAAAAGGGGATTTACATTCGTTGGACCTACAATCATTTATTCCCAAATGCAAGCCACAGGAATGGTCAATGATCATGTTATTGATTGCTATCGTTACACGGAATTGGGAGGAAATTCTAAGAATGCAGTCCAGGTAAAAGGTGATTATGAATAATGTATAAATCCGATAAACGTTTTAAATCTAATAATTTAAAGTAATTCGCTTTCGTCAAAATTGCGCCTGTCGGTTACATTGCCTTCTGAATCGGTTATAAAGATGTGCCGCACCTGGAAATGGTCACGGATTATAAATTCATAATTAGGAAGGATATCCGCTTTTTCGATAAATATTGAGCTCATAATTTGCCCGAAGGTTTCAAGTTTTTCCCGAATAACAGGATTAAGCATTTCAATTTTGTAATTTGTCTCTGTTTTCAGCCATTTACCCGATTTTTCAAACCAGGCAATCATTTCTATACCGTTAATACGGAAAATTACTTCGAAGTGACCCTCTTTTTCTTTAGACCATTCAACATTAGTAGCCTCAGGAAACAGAATGTCAAAAGATTTCAAAAGTAGTTGTCCTGGAGTATTGGGATTAATCCGGAATAAATATTTTAGGATAAAATCTTTCATGGAATGGTTTTCTCTTTGAGACGGAATTTAACTTAAAAGTCACATTCAAAAAGAGAACTAACCTTGATTATAATGTTCTTTGTACAAGAATGCTACCCGGTCGCGGGCCCGTTTTAACCTCATTTTGGTGGCGCTTTCGCTAATCTTTAAGGCAGTTTGTATATAAGCAATTGGTACATTATCTATATAGTGCATGGTGAGTAATGCTTTTTCTTCTGGATGTATAAGTTCCAGGATTTTCATCAGCCGTTCGCTGTTGATCTCTTTCTCATTCAGTTCATCAATCACATCGGGAAGTTCATGCGAACTATTCCAGTCGGGGTAATTCATCTTCTTTTTTGTACGGAGGTACTCGATACAATTGTTATAGGTAATTGCATAAAGCCAGGTTGAGAAGTTGGCCTCACCCCGGAAATCTGCTAATCGTTCAAAAACTTTGCAAAAAATATCTTGTACAAATTCCTGGGCAAGTGTTTTATCTTTCAGCAAAGAGTAACATTTGTCGTAAACCTTATCGGCGTAACGTATATAAAGTACTTCAAAAAGGTTCGTATTGTGTTCTTGCTTAATAAGTCTGATGATTTCCTTATCAGAATAAGCCTTAACAGAACTTTTTATTGTCATCTTTTAAAAACGATAAAACATTAAAAATAAAGACTCTATAATAATTCACACGTCAAAATTAAAAAAAAATCTCAAAATATTGTGACCTCTCCTTAGGTTTGCGTCTAAACAGTGTATTTTTAAGAATTGAAAAACATTTATTACTTTAAATTTATCTTCAAAATTATGAAAAAGGGATTATTAAAACTGGTTGCTTTTAGTGTTTTAGTTGTTACATTGGCTAGTTGTGCCAAAGCTCCTCAAGCTGAAATTGATGCTGCAAACGTTGCTATCGAAGCTGCTAAAACTGCAGGTGCTGATCGTTATGTACCTGAATCTTTCAATGCTGCTTCTGAAGCATTAAAAACTGCTGTTACAGCTGTTGAAGAACAGAATTCAAAATTTGCATTATTCCGTAACTATGATGCAGCGAAGACTACTCTTGCTTCTGTAAACACTCTTGCAGCTAAAGCTGTTGAAGAAACAACTGCAAAGAAAGCCGCTTTAAAAGCTGAAGTTACTGCTGCTCTTACTGAACTTAGCACTATTACTGCTGCCAACAAGGAATTGTTAGCAAAAGCTCCTAAGGGAAAAGAAGGCAAAGCTGCTGTTGAAGCTATTGGACAGGAAATTGCTGCTGTTGAAACTGTTGGCACAGAAGTTACTGCTGGTGTTACAAACAACGAAGACATCTTAACTCTTTCTGGCAAAATCAAACCAGCTGTTGAAAAAGCAAAAGCTATCAGCACTGAATTGACAGAAGTTATCGACAAAGCAAAAAGTAAAGGTGGGAAAAAAGCTAAAAAGTAAATCTTTGAAAGCTTAAAAACTTTAACCCCCGGAAGAATTTCCGGGGGTTCTTTTTGAAATTTATTTGGGAAATTTCCCGATGATTGTTTCCTGGGCAATCATATTTTTCAGTTCCTTTGCTGACCGCAACGCGGATATAATTTTGGGATTTTATTCTTGACCAATAAAATCCTCATGAACCAAAGATCAAAAATTGCAGAGAATATCGTTGGGGTCTTCCCAATTGAAAAATCTACATTTAAGTGTGTTAATCTAAATTTATTAGAGTGAAACTGGGTTGGAAAAAGAGATTATTTATTAGTTTTGGAATTATAGTTTCAATATTTGTGATCGTTTATATGGTGCTTATCTTAACCATGGAAAAGCCGCCTTTAACCGAATTTAAATCGTGTCAATCAATACTGGCGAAGGCAAAAAGGGCAAATGCTGATGTATATTCGCCTGAATATTATGGGGCTGCTGAACGAAAATATCAGGCTGCCCTGATTGAATGGAAGATTCAAAATGAACGAATTTTCTTCAAAAGAAATTATTCAAAGGCTAAGGGGCTGATTCTTACTGCTACCTTAAAAGCTGAGGAAGCCAATGCCTCCTCAGGTGCAAATAAGAATTCATTAAAGATGAAATATTTGCAGGAAGCTGAATTGCTCAAGAAAAAATTGGACAACTATCATGACGTATTCATCCATCTTCCCTTAAAGGTTAGTCTGAGAAAAAATTATGAATTTGGAAAGCTCTCGCTCGAACAGGGATTAAATGCTTTCAGCAGTGGTGATATCATGCTTGCCACCAAAAAACTCAATGAAGGTAAGATCAGGATCAGCATTGCCGATAAAGAGGTTAATGCACTTTTAAAGGAATATTTCAGCAGCTTTTCGAAATGGCAAAGCTGGTTTGCAACCACGATCCGTCAGTCAGCACAAAATAATGGTTATGCCTTCATTGTCGATAAGATACAACATAAAGGATACCTCTATTATAAAGGAAAATTAAGTAAAGAGTACGATGTCGAGTTTGGCAGAAACTGGATTGGGAATAAGTATTTTGCCGGTGATAAGGCTACACCGGAAGGGATGTACCACATTATCAAGAAAAAGGGGAACGGAGATTCTAAATATTATAAAGCCATGCTGATTAACTATCCCAATGAGGAGGACTACGCCATGTTTAACAGTAAAAAGAAGCAAGGTATTATTTCAAGAAACAGCAGAATAGGAGGATTGATCGAAATACATGGAGAAGGAGGGAAAGGGGCTGATTGGACCAGTGGATGTATTGCACTTTCAAATTCAGAGATAGATGAACTTTTTAGCCGTGCTGCAGTGGGAACTCCTGTTACCATCGTGGGATCGATGAAATCACTTTCAGAGTTATTAAACTAAATATCAATATAATGGAAATTGAAGAAAAAAAAGGCCGGCCATTTCTAAGTATTCTAATATGGATAATTCCGGTATTTCTATTCTGTTTATCGGTAATGATGATTCTTTATACGCCAGCATTTCAGGATTGTGCCTTTAAAGTGAAATCCTTGTTTGCCGGAAAGTCTCTTTTTGAGGGTAAATCACCAGAAACTATCGAAAATCTGGCACTCAGATCCAGCCGTAATATTAGTTCAATTGAAAGCAAACTCGAGAAACTAAAGCCGGTAAAGCCCTATATTGTGGTAAACACGACAGAAAACCGTTTTTCTCTGCGCAATGTTGATGGGGATACTGTCCGGACAGGAGTTTGTTCAACCGGTAAAAATGAATTATTAATTGCCGGAAATAAACGAATTATATTTAAGACGCCTAAAGGAATCTTTACCGTTCGAAATAAACAGCAAAACCGCCCATGGGTAAAACCTGACTGGGCATTTATCGAGGATGGATTACCAATTCCGTCGGCCAGGTCAGCAGAGCGGATAGATTACAGTACTTTAGGAGATTATGCTATGGAAATCGGAAACGGATATATGATTCATGGCACCCTCTATCAGCGATTCCTCGGACTGCCCGTGACACATGGTTGTGTTCGCCTTGGAGACAAAGACCTCGAAGTTGTTTACAATACACTGAGTAAAGGTTCGAAAGTATATATTTATTAAAAATCCAACCATGAAAAATAAGATAGCTTTTTGGATCATTACCCTGCTGCTAACTGTTTGTGCCATTTTTATTGCTGTTACTACGGTAATTCGACCGGTCTTCACAAAGAATCCATTGCCCAATGCAATTGTCAGGAATTATTCAGAAGTAAAGAAGAAGGCAGGTAAGGATGAAATAATAAATCCAGTGGAGGATACTGTTGCATCTGCTGAAACCTTTAGTAATAGTAAAGATTCTCAGAATAAGCTGCTTGAGCTGAAGCGAAAGGAGAATTTGCTACGGTCGAGGCTGGTTCTGGCTAATGAGGATTCAACCTATCTGGTCCTGGATCTGATCAATAACCTGGCCATCCTGGAATTAAAAGGAATTCCTTTGCATGAGTGCCATATTATTCATGCAACTGTCAGTAATTCAATCAAATTGTACAATAAGGATGCTTTATTGGGTTGGATGGCAGAACCTTTTGCGTTGAGAAATGTCGAGGCTACTATACCTAAGATATCTTATATTGAAAAAATTGCACCCAAAGATACTTTGGAGGCCAATAAGATGGTCACTGAACCTAAAGAGGCAAAACTTGGTGATGTTTTTGTCGTAATGGAATTTGAGCGCAACCTGAGACTTATTATTTCACAGAATGAACAGCCCGATGCGGATGGCCTGAAACTTATTTCAGAAATTCGACGGAAATATAACAATATTGAGGTTTCAAGATCGATACAAGCATTGACTAAGTTTAACCGCGAACCGGTAAAGCCTCAGATTGAGATTGTGATCCCCAAGTCGGACGCTACGATTCTTTATAAGTCATTACCGCTTAATCCCAGGATGATCTTAAAAATGTAGGTTATTCGTTATGAGATATGGGTTATAAGGTATGAGTTATAAGGTTGGTGTGAGTTAAGAGCTATAAGTAAGAAGTTAATTATGAGGATATAATCTTTGTTTAATGGAAGTATTGTAACTGGCAATAATGATTAAATTCAGATTGTAATAACCTATGGCTTCAAATGAAATTCTTAAAACGCTCAAAAAAATTGACCGGAACCCAACTCATAATTTATCACTCCTCTTTCTGCTACTACTCCACAGTAACCGACTTGGCCAGGTTTCGCGGTTGGTCGACATTACATCCCCGGCTCACAGCCACATAATAGGAAAAGAGTTGTAACGGAATGATCGCCAGAAGAGGAGTAACCATTGGATGCGAATAAGGAATCTCAAACAAATCGTTGACCAGTCCCTTGAGATCGTCATCGCCTGCAGTAACGACTGCAATTATATTGCCTTTCCGTGCCTTAACCTCATGAATATTACTGACTATTTTTGCATAATAATCATCTTTTGCTGCTACCACAACAACCGGAAGATTATCGTCAACCAGGGCGATAGGGCCATGTTTCATCTCTCCCGCAGCATACCCTTCCGCATGAATGTAGGAGATCTCCTTAAGTTTGAGAGCACCCTCCAAAGCTACCGGAAAAAGTGATCCGCGCCCCAGGTAAAGAGCATTGGCTGCATTTTTATATTTTGAAGCGACCTCTTTGATATGAAGATGATTTTTGAGAATGGAATTTACCTTACCAGGAATATCTATCAATTCCCGGATGAGGCACTTAAAAGTTTTCGGAGTTATTTTCTCATTTTCTTTGGCCAGTTTTAGTGCAAGAAGTGTTAGCACAGTGACCTGTGCAGTAAATGCCTTTGTTGAGGCAACCCCGATTTCAATTCCGGCGTGAGTATAGACTCCAGCCTCTGTTTCACGTGCAATTGTTGATCCGACAACATTGCAAATGCCTAAAACAGTTGCACCCTTGGCTTTGGCCATTCTCAAGGCAGCAAGTGTATCAGCGGTTTCTCCACTTTGGCTGATTGCAATAACTACATCTTTTTTTGTCAGAATCGGATTACGGTATCTGAATTCAGAAGCATATTCAACTTCTACCGGAATCCGGGCATAAGCTTCGATCAGGTATTCGCCAACGAGTGCAGCATGCCACGAGGTACCGCATCCGATAATTATAATGCGCTGTGCTTTTGACAATTTTGGAAAAATATCCATTAAACCTCCGAGTTTAATTGCAGTGTGATCGGCTGCTATGCGTCCACGGAAGGTCTCCTCAATAATTTTAGGTTGTTCAAAGATCTCTTTCAACATGAAATGATCAAAATTGCCCTTTTCAATTTCACCTATTGTCATTCCTACCTTGGTAATATTAAACTGTGCAGGGATATTTTCCACAGTCTTTAATATGAGCCCCTGTCTGTTGATAATTCCTACATCGTTGTCATTCAGGTAGATCATGTTTCTGGTAAAGGATATGATGGGAGAGGCATCGGAAGCTATAAAATAGGACCTCTCGCCAACCCCGATAACCAGGGGACTCCCTTTACGGGCAACGATCAGCTGATTCTTTTCCTCCGTGCAGATTACGGCAATCCCGTAGGCTCCCACAACTTTTGTAAGGGCTAGCCGAACTGCCATTTCACCTGTCATCGCATCCCCCTTGCCATAGAAATATTCGATCAGGTTGACCAGAACTTCAGTGTCTGTATCCGATTGAAAGCGGAATCCTTTTTTCAGCAGGTCGGCTTTAAGTTCACTGTGGTTTTCAATAATTCCGTTATGTACCAGGACAAATTTGCCATTCATTGATGTATGAGGATGAGCGTTCAGGTCGTTTGGTTCACCATGAGTGGCCCAGCGCGTATGGCCGATTCCCATTGTTCCTGAAATATCCGTTTCTGCGATATGTCGTTCAAGATCAGAAATTTTTCCCTTGCATTTAAAGACTTTCAGTGATCCGTTCAAAATTGCAATTCCTGCCGAATCGTACCCCCGGTATTCAAGTCTCTGAAGGCCCTGAATCAGAATCGGATATGCATTCTTATCCCCAATGTAGCCTATTATTCCGCACATCGTTTTAGTTTTTTATTGATTCCATAATTCGCAGTTTCTCCATCTTTTCAATCACTGATTTTCCAAGCGCTTCTTTTTTAACCATGTGATCCCTGATTGAACTCACTTCGGCGTGTGTTTCAAATTCACCCATAACCTGATCAAAATCAAGTTGCTGCGCAGCCTTGTCACCATCAACACCGAAGCCGGTTTGCTTGATAAGCGAAAACTCTTTCCTGGCATCATTGTAAAGCAGGTTGTCAATGTCGAGTACCGCACTCATCCATTTCCGGGTTATGGCGATCACATCTTCACTGGTGAAATCCTTTACCGGTATGCCATAAAACTGCTCAATAACATCAACTGCCCATGACCACTCATAGGTATAATAGTTTTCATGTATTGATCGAATGGATGCATTTAGCTCTTCAAGCGAATGGATTCCCCCGTTTTGGATGGCATCAATCAATTGATTTATTGCATCGGAGGGACAAATCATTCCTGTGAGATCGAGCCACCGACAGTTACTCCCGAGCGGTGTATCTTTTTTAAGGGCATCCGAAATATCCTGAGCGGTATTGATATTATTTCTTTGTATTCTGGAAATCAATGAATTGCCTAGAAATTTCCAGATAGCTTTCTCATAAAGTGAAACTCCCCGATAGAGTGCACTATTTTTTATGACCATTCCATGATAGGTGTAAAAGGGGGCAGTTTCTCCGGAAGCATTCAGAAGTTCCAAAAGAATTGCTCTTCCTCTGATCATTTTCTCGATGGTATATGGACTCAGCAGATTGAAATTAATTAAATCCAACAGATTGGAATCTTTACGGCGATCCCGGCGTGGCCATTTCTGGGAGTCTCGTATGATCCCTATACTCTGAAGATTAATTCCTGGGATCAACCGACTTTCGTCTTTATCTTCGATCAGGTAGGAAAAAGGAAAGTCAGTTGTGTCGGAATGGCGGTAATGGCGTCCCATCACCAGGGAAAAAGCGCCAATCCTTGACGGCCATAACAGGTACGAGTCGCTTGCTGTCTTAGCCCCCCGCTCCACAATTCCCTGATGGATGGGGCCCAGTTTATAGAGGTGATTGCTTTGATTTGAACCACTTCCGGCATTCAGAAAAGAGAAAAGTCCTGATATTAACAAGGTGGATTTATGGTGGGATACCGTGTAGGGTCCGGCAAAGATAGAGCATGCTTCACCATGCAAACCCTGGCAGTTAGCGAAAAACACCGATTCAACCGCCGAATAGTGTTTGTCCAGGATACACCCCTGACCGACAAAACAGTTCGAGATCAGGGTTGAATCGGTGATGCGTGAGCCGGAACAGACAATGAAATTCTCAAGAATTACCCCTTGACCAATCTCAACCGGATCAGCTGCTGAGCTGTTAATCGAGCCGTTAACCAGTTTGGAAACCCCTTCAAGGGAGGCATATGGACCTATTTTGACATTGCGCATTATGCCGCAATTAATTATTTGAACACCGTTGCTAATTTCACCAACGGTATCGGAGATGTAATCTGTATAGTTCGAAACGAATTTCTCAAGTACCTCTACCGCCTTTGTTCGATGGCGATACAATGCCAGAATATAGGCGACGTGGGCCGACAAATGGTCATAAATGGGAATTTCACGACCTCCCGTTTCATTGATTACCTTAACTCTTATCCCATTTCCAAATGAACTTTTATTTTCGACTGCAAGCTGATTAAGATTGTGAATGACAACACGTTCACCGATTTTATAATTTGCAATATAGCTTTTGATATTACTAATCAACGAATTATTTCCAATGGTACAATTATGAATATGGGCATTGAGGATTCCTGTTTTCATCTTTACCCCACCGAAAAGGGTAATCTCCTCGTCAAACCTTCCTAGATAATTATAACCGGAAAATCGGGTGTTTTTGATTTGATCAGGTAAAAAATCACCGATAACCTCGATCAGATTCCAGTCTTCACAATAGCATCCCTGCATAATTAACTGTGCAATTTCTTCATTTCCCAGTTTTCGATATTGATGATCTCTCATACGCAAAATTTAGGTGTTCTGCGCAAAGGAAAGATAAAAAGAATCTTAAGCAGGTCAAATATTCCAAAATAAACCTAACATTTTTTTCAAATTAATAACAAAAATATTTATTTTTCTTAAAATCAATTATATATAACCTAATAACTTAAAGATAATTAATTTTGGATACCTTACTTTTATATTTTTTGAAGGAAGAGTGCCAGATTCTGTGAACGGTCCAATTCGAGTTTTTTTCGCAGACGTATCCTTCCTATTTCTGCACTCTCGGGCGTGATATTAATCAGCCCGGCAATGTCTTTAGTCGGAAGGCCCAGATGAATGTAAGCGCAAAGCCGTTGATCCTTGATGGTCAGATGCGGATATTTCCCTTTGAGACGCTCGAAAAAACCGTGGTTAACCTTTTCAAAATGAAGTTTAAAATCATCCCAGTTGAAAATCTGTGTACGCTGGTGCTCATCAATTTTCTCAAGCATTGCCGTAACTTTAGTGCGGATTGGGCCCGGAAGCGTATTCCTGATGACGGACAAGTTCTTTCGGAGGTATAAAACCATTTCATTTTTTTGTGCAATCCGGACTAGGGAAGAGACCATTTCCCGGTCCTTTCCGGCAATTTCGTCCCGGTACTTTTGTTTGGCTTTCATTTCCCAAACCTGCGATTCAGACAATTCCCTGATTTGTCCAAGGGCCGTTTTAAGTCGTGTAATATCCCGGATTGAACCCCTTTGCCCCAGATAGCCACCAAATTTATCAAATATAGCTTTACTGTTTAGTTCACACCATCTCAGATGCTTGGTTCGTGTGAGTAACCTGAATTCAATAAACTGACCTATTTGCATAAAACTGATTGAGTCATGCAGAAATTGACGAATCCGGATTACATCGTCTGTATAAATAATTTCAAAGAACAGATTCGAATCGTGAAAGAATTCATTAGCCGTGTAGCCCGTTAAATCATTGCACGAAGGTGAGATCCATTTAAATTCCCCTTTCGGATCGATCCAGAATTCCCAGTCAAGGGCATAATCTGAAATAAGATGATATTTCTCCTTCTCTTCCTTGATAGAAATGTTCTCTTTTTCCAGAAAGTAAATTTTCTCGCGCAATGAGGAGAGTTCCCCTTCAAGATCCTTGATTCGGGCAAGGGCAGCCAGGTTTGAATCGTTTTCCATCGCAGCTAAATTTGTTTTATTCCTAACATCAAAAGTATAAAAAATTAACATTTAAATGGTTACATTACTATAAAACCTAGCTGGTCTTTTATTTCAAAAAAAAGGAGGCTGTATCAAAAGGCAAAAAAATAAATCGCAAAGATAATTCGCAGAGATCGCTAAGAACTCATTTACAATGTTTTATCTTTGCGCTCTTTGCGCCTGCTTCGTGTTCTTTGCGGTTAAACAGACTTTTGATACAGCCTCGACTATATTTTTGTTCTAAATGCAATCTTAATCAGACAATTTCAGGCACAATAAAGGGTGGACGGTAATTACGGGTCAGCATTCGGTCAGCTTCCGGATCGTTTACAAATGATTCTGATTTTGGGTTGAAGGTCAAAACTCTGCCGGTGCGATAGGCGATATTTCCGAGATGGGCCAGTGAAGAGGAGAGGTGTGCACTTTCGACAGGACCATGTAACATTGTGGAATCGTGTGCTCTGACAGCTTCAATGAAGTTTTTAAAGTGATCGCCCCCCTCTTTCCCCTTTTTACCGGGTGTTTTATCATCCCCAAGATAGGTTTCATAGGTGTCATAACCTTTAATCACCATGTATCCTTTGTCTCCATAGAATATATTGCCAACTGATGAACCATCTTCCGCATTGGTATACCAGGGGCGAACCTCAAACTGGATAATCTTCTTCTCCTCAGGATAATGATAAACTGAAGACAAAACTTCAGGAGTCTCTTTGCAATCGTCCCAAAGGAATTTTCCTCCCATTGCAGTAATCTTTGATGGTAATCCAACATTTAATCCCCACATACACAGGTCAGTTTCGTGTATTCCCTGATTACCAACATCACCGTTGCCATAATCCCAGTGCCAGTGCCAATTGTAATGAACAAGATTTTTAGTAAATGGACGTTTTGGAGCCGGTCCGGTCCAAAGATTGTAATCCAACCCATCAGGAACTGGTTCAAACGGCTTGTTCCCGATATCTCCTCTTTTTCTGAAAACCAGCCCTCTGGCCATATAAACCTTTCCAAGATATCCGTCACGTAAAAGCTGAATTGCTTCGCGGATAGCAACAGAACTACGCAATTGAACGCCATGCTGAACAATCCGGTCATATTTATGGACTGCCTCAACCATTTTACGACCTTCCCAGATATTATGAGAACCTGGTTTTTCAACATACACATCTTTGCCGGCCTGACATGCCCATATGGTTGCAAGGGTATGCCAATGATTCGGGGTTGCCACCGTTACCACGTGAATATCCTTATTATCAAATACTTTTCGCATGTCCTGCAAAATGTTCACCTTTTGTCCGTATTTTTTCTCAAAATCTTTTGCCCGTTCCCCGGCAACATTGAGGTCCGGATCAACTAAAGTTGTAATCTGAACATTCTTTTGTGCCATTAAACCTTCAATATGACTCTTCCCACGTCCGTTTACCCCGAGGACTGCGGCATTGATTCTGTCATTTGCCCCAAATGCATGGGCCGGAATAATGCTGGGAACCGACAATAATGCAGTTGCTGCGGCAGATTTTTTAATGAAACTTCTGCGTGTTTCCTTGTTTTTCTGTTCCATCATTCATTAGTTTAAGAATTATTGAAATTAATCTATTTCCAGGTTAAATATAAATGGGTCTAGGAGGCAGAGGTGGTGCAAAATAGTTAATATTCCAGAATAAATATCCCGCAAGGTCAATAAAATTTATTGATTACCTTTGTAACTATTGTAATTTGAAAATTTGTATTTAATTCATGAAAATAGTAACGCTGACTCTGTTTGTAGTCTATGCTTTGGTTTCCTGCGGACAAAAAAAATCCGGCACTGTAATTTCACCAGGGGCTTTTAATAAAATGGTCGATGGAAAACAGGTTGAACTTTTCACAATCAGGAATAAAAACGGAATGGAGATGTCTGTTACCAATTACGGAGGAAGAATAGTATCGTTATTGGTTCCCGACAGAAGTGGGCAAAGGGAGGATATTGTGTTAGGTTATGATAGCTTAACCGGCTACCTTACTAATAAAGAGCAGTATTTTGGTGCTGCAATCGGGCGTTATGGAAATCGAATTGCAAAGGGTACCTTTAAGCTCAATAACGTTGAATATAAACTTGCAATCAATAATATTCCGAACAGCCTTCACGGGGGAGTGAAAGGATTTTCCGCTAAAGTTTGGAATGGGGTTCAAAATGGGGATAACGAGGTAGAGATGACCTTGATTTCTCCCGACATGGATGAGGGTTATCCGGGCGAATTAAAGGTGATGATTAACTACAGGCTTACCGATAAAAACGAGGTTGCCATTTTATATTCTGCTAAAACGAGCAAGCCAACAGTGATTAACCTTACGAATCACACCTATTTTAACCTTCACGGAGCAGGACACGGGGATATTCTGGACCACCAATTATATCTTAATGCTAACAGTTTCACTCCGATTGATTCATTACTTATTCCTACCGGAACTATTGAGGCGGTTAAAGGAACTCCTTTTGATTTCACAATTCCACAAATTATTGGAAAACGGATTAATGATTCTGACAAGCAGTTGGTTTATGGGCATGGATATGACCATAATTTTGTACTTAATAAGGTAAAAAATGAAAAGGTTTCATTTGCGGCATCGGTTTATGATCCCTTAAGTGGACGCTATATGGAAGTGCTAACCAACGAACCCGGAATCCAATTTTATACGGGCAATTTTCTTAAGGGTAAAGAAACAGGTAAAAAAGGCAAAACCTATAATTTCAGGTCTGCATTCTGTCTCGAAACTCAACATTTCCCTGACTCCCCAAATCACGCCAATTTCCCGACTGTAATATTAAGACCAGGTGAGATTTATTCTTCCGCATGTGTCTATCGATTTTCAATAAAGTAGCGTTGGATCTATGTTTTTGACGAAAGTGAGCAGACCTTTTCTTTATGTGGGTCAATTTATTAAGGAGAGAAGTCTTCCTTTTATTTTAGAAAACAGCAAAATGCTGGCACAGGCGATATTTACCATTTTTTCAATCGCCATTGCAATTTGGTTTATTAAAAGTGAACATACTGAATTAGCGGAAGTAAATCGACTGCTATTTTCGGCTGATTGGCGCTTTGTCTGCACCGGAATTCTTTTGACTTTCGGATATGTTATTTTGCAGGGATTGATGTATGTTGCCTCATTTGCTTCAATTCGGAAGCGCATCTCCCTGGTCAGTGCAGTAGTCTTGTTCCTGAAGAGAAATCTGGTTAGTATTTTCTTACCTGCAGGAGGCATCTCTTCTCTGGCTTTTTTTACGGGTGAGATTGAGAAGAAAGGAATTACAAAATCACAGATCCACTTTGCATCAACTGTTTATGGATTTGTTGGGATTCTATCTGTGATCGTGGTTGCAGTACCCATTTTTATTTACTCATTAATTGCGGGTGGTCTGGGTTCAGGTGAGTGGATTGCCTTTTTTGCCGTGCTTTCACTAATTGTTGTCCTATTTTTGATGTACAGGTCAATTGTTAAAAAAGGGTTGTTCTATCGGTGGCTGGTTAAATCATTCTCATTTTTTGAAGTCTTATCAGTTGATATCAGAAACAACAAAATCAGTAAAAAGCAATTCTATATAACTGTTTTTTATTCAGTACTGATTGAATTTGCCGGTATTGCCCATCTTTATGTAGCCATGTTGGCACTTGGCTATAATCCTTCATTATTTGCTGCTTTTGTGGGTTATGTCATTTCAGTAATTTTTCTGATTGTATCGCCTTTTTTAAGAGGTCTTGGCGCAATTGAAGTATCAATGACTTTTGTACTTATCCGTTTTGGCTATTCAAATATTGAGGCGGTTACCACCACACTTCTCTACCGATTCTTTGAATTCTGGCTTCCATTGGTTCTGGGTATTTTTAGTTTCTTGATGAAAATCAATAAGTTACTAATGAGGATCATTCCAGCTCTGTTGCTTTTATCGTTGGGTATTATTAATATTATTTCAGTGCTGACTCCTGCAATTTCAGAACGGGTGCACTGGTTAAGGGATTTCCTGCCGATCGATGCCATCATTGTGTCGAATTATTTTGTACTCGGCCTTGGCCTCTTTTTATTGGTTACTGCCTCCTTTATGCTCAAAGGACTCAAAATTGCCTGGTGGTTTGCATTTTTCCTCTCATTTGTTTCGATGATAGGAAATCTCACAAAGGCGGTCGATTATGAAGAGGCTTTGGCCGCTTTTTTGGTCATAGTTGTCCTGATCTTTACCAAGAAAGATTACTATGTTAAAAATAACCCGCGTTTACGTACCGTTGGAATACAAACTGCTATTCTGAGCATCTTTGCTGTTTTGGTTTACAGTGTAATCGGATTCTATTATCTGGATAAGAAACACTTTAACATTGATTTTAGTTTCCTCCAATCTGTCCGCTATGCATTGCAGAACTATTTTCTGGTTGGCAGCAGTGATTTGATTCCAGCCGACCGTTTCGCACATAAATTTATTCTGTCAATCAATGTAAGCGGATTTTTAACACTTTGTTTCCTGATTTATACCCTGATCCGCCCTTACTTTCTGAAGATTTTTCCTTCTCCGCTCGAACTTGAACGGCCGCGGGAACTAGTTGAGCAGCATGGGAAATCAGCGCTTGATTATTTCAAAACCTATCAGGATAAGATGATATTTGAGCCGGAGGGTATAAACGCATTCATTGCCTACCGGCCAGCCGGAAATTATGCGGTTGTTCTCGAAAATCCTGTTGCGGAGGATGACACTCAGATGAAGCTGTGTATTAGTCAGTTTGACCGGTTTTGCTTTGAAATTGGGTTAAAAAGTATTTATTACCGCGTACCTGAAGCTGATCTTCCGATCTATCAAGGTCTGAAAAAGAAGGCAATGTTTTTAGGGCAGGAAGGACTGGTAGATCTGAATACATTTTCATTGGAAGGAGGCTCCAAGAAGTCGATCCGGAATGCCTTGTCAAAAGTAAAGGACAGGGGTTACAAAACCCAAATTCATACACCTCCGATTAAAGACGGGCTGCTTCAGAAAATTAAATCAGTGTCCGATGAATGGCTTGAGGATACCGGCAGAAATGAGATAATCTTCTCTCAAGGGATGTTCATTTGGGGTGAACTGAAACAACAAACACTGATAACGGTAGAAAACTCTGAAGAGAAAATTGTGGCATTTTTAAATATCATTCCCGATTTTGCACCAGGAGAAGGAACCTGTGATTTAATCCGAAAAACCTCTGACGCTCCCAATGGGGTGATGGATTTTATTACTGTCGAATTATTCCGTTACCTTAAATCAGAAGGCTATTCATACGTTAATATGGGATTTGCGCCGATGTCAGGACTGAACGATCCCCATACCTTTAAAGAAAAGTCAATGAAGTTCGCCTACGAAAAGATCAGAGGATTTTCGCAATACAAAGGGTTACGGGAATATAAAGAGAAGTTTGCAACCGTTTGGGAGAATAAATACCTGATCTATGATCATGACTTTGACCTTATTCAGGTTCCGGGCGCGCTGATGAAAGTGATCAAACCATAATTTGCAGAGACATGATTGATCGCGTCTCTGCACGTTTATTTGCTTCCAAATACCAGTATGATCACCCCTGTCAGGATTCCCAATAGCAGCCAACCTTTCTTCATGACATTTTTTTCATGAAACACAACAGCTCCAAGTGTAAATGAAATAATGACTCCTCCACGTCGCAGCGCCGATATTACAGAAATGAGAGATCCGTCAAAACCAATCGCATAAAAATACAGGAAGTCAGCAACTACCAAAAAAAGACCGATCATCGGGATTGACCAACGCCACTGAAATGGGGTGTTTTCTTTGCGATTCGGGTACCAGAGAAAAAGGACTATCGGTAAAAGCAGGCCAACCTGGTATATCGATGACCATGCCTGCATAGCCATCCGGTCGAAATTCCTCACAAGAAATTTATCATAAAGACCACTGACAGATCCAAGCAGAGTACCGGCAATTAAAAAGAGAACCCATTTATTGGTTGTAAAATGAAACCCTTCAGACTTCCCTGCAAGCGATAAAAGATAAAAAAAGACCAGTGTAACAGCCGTTCCTATCCACTGTAGCATAGTCAGATGCTCTGAAAAGATAACAATTGCTCCCAAAATAATCCATATCGGACCAGTAGCACGTATTGGAGATACGATTGTCAGAGGAAGATGCTTGATTGCGAAAAATGCAAAAACCCAGGAGCTTGTGACAATCACCGATTTAAAAAAGAAATATCCATGCTGTGCCAGAGGTGCCGAAGGGACAAAAAAGATGGTATTCCTAAGTAATTCAGGATTATAGAAAGATATTAGGACTAATGGAAGAAAGGTAACTGCATAGGTGAAGGTTGAGAAAAAGAGGACAGGTAAAACGGCGTTCTGATTCAGCGATAATTTTTTAAAAACGTCGTATGTCCCGAGGAAAATAGCCGAAATTACGGCAAAGAGTGCCCACATAAAATCAAATTTTGTTAGGCAAAGATAGGAATGCCGATTTAATCAGCAGGTTTTCAAAGGTTATGAAAAGGTGAAATTTATCTGGTCGTACTCAGATTAATTCTCTTCGGTTTATCGTTTCCGGAATATTTCAGTTAACCACCTGGCTTTATGGGAAAGCTTGTTAATACCCTCTTCAATGAGGCTCTTGTCAAAATCGTCTGTAAACATCATTTCAGCACTCTCCTCACTTTCATTCGGATAAATCAGGATGAAGTCGTGGTTTTCAAAATTCTTAGCCATAAGTCGCGGAATACTCTCCTGGTTAATTTTGTAGGAAATACCGCCAATTCGCGGGAGTGTAATGATAACAAGGTCTGAAGGATGGATGTATGCGGAAATTTCCATAAAATCAGTCCAGTCGGTGAACTCGGTATGCTTCAAGGAGACAACAATTCGACTTGAATGCAAGTAATCTTTAATATGTCTGAAGGTTTGAGGAGTTGAGAGAAATTCGCAAGATACCTTTAAGGTTTTTGCCAACCTAAATACCCGGTCCAGCCAAAGATTAAAGCCATATTCCCGATCGGCATAACGGGGGCAGATAACCACAATTTTTTTATGGAGACCCAAATCGGGTGAAATGCTGCACACCCATACTGCCTGATTGGTATTTTCCACAATATATTTTATAACATTCCCGAATAGGATATCAGTAAAATGACTTTTCAGTGCAAACCCGATAATGATCTCAGTGGCAAAAATCTCAGTGGCTACCCGCTTAATTCCGCTGGGTACGTTTTGACTGATGGTGGTAATTATCTCAACCTCCTGATCAAACGCAGAGGCGTGAATAATCGCTTTTTCCAGGTTTTTCTTTGCCTCGATGAGCCGTTGTTTTGCCTGAAGATCATCTTCGACAACTGACAGACTCACGATCGGAAAACGGTTTTTAGGATTTTTTATGGCAATGGCCAGATCCAGCAACCGTTCCATATTATTTGGGTTATAGATCGGAACCAGGATTTTTTGCTCCCTGATGGAAGGAAGGGCAGGAGATTCAGCCCTTTCGGTTATTAAGACAAGTTTAGCCGAATGTTCAGTAACAATTGAAGCAACCAGACAGGTCACCAAAATTAAAACTATGGTTCCATTTAAAATATTCGCATCCACAATTCCGATCCTGAAACCCACCATAATTACGGCAATTGTAGCAGCGGCATGTGAACTGCTCAATCCAAAGATCAGGTTACGGTTGGCTTTCGAATACTTAAATATTGAAGACGTGATCCAGGCTGCAATATATTTGCCAATGAGTGCAACAACAGTCAGCGTAGCAGCAATAATCAATGCGCGAGGACCTTCTAAAAGTACATGAAGGTTGATCAGCATTCCCACACTTATCAGGAAGAACGGAATAAACAAGGAATTACCTACAAACTCCAGCCTGTTCATCAGGGACGAAGTGTGAGGAATTAGTTTATTCAGAGCTATCCCTGCGGCAAAAGCTCCGATAATAGGTTCAAGACCAGCTAGTTCAGATAAAAAGGCGGACAGGAAAACCATGGCAAGAACAAAGATGAAGTGTGAATTTTTCTCCCCTTCAAAATGCCTGAAAAACCAGGTTGCAAGTTTTGGGATAAGCCATAAAACTATGCCAAGAAACAATACTACGGAAATTGTGAATCTAATCCAAAAATCCGGAGTGATCTCACCGCTAACCGATCCGCTGATAATAGCCAGAATTATTAAAACCGCAGTATCGGTTAACATAGTTCCTCCGACAGTTATTCCTACCGCTTCAATCCTTGAAACCCCAAAACGACTGACGATAGGATAAGTCACCAGGGTATGCGTGGCAAACATGCTTGAGACTAAAAAGCTGGTCTCGAAACTAAACTCCAGCAGGTACCTGCAGACCGGGTATCCTATGGCAAAAGGGGAAATAAATGTAAAGAAGCCGAAAACCAGGCTCTTGTGTTTGTAGTTTGAAAACCCTTTTAAATCAAGTTCAAGTCCGGCCAGAAACATGATATAGAGTAACCCGATCGTTGAAAAGAGATCGATTGCTGAGTTTTTGGCGAGCAGATTCAGTCCGTGGGGACCAACAATTACTCCGGCCAGGATCAATCCAATTATTCCGGGAACTTTAAATCTTCTGAAGAGTATAGGTGCAAGAAGTATGATTAACAGGATCAGAGCGAAAATCAGAACTGAGCTCTGAAATGGTCTCTGGAATATATGTTGCAAATTATCAAGTACTTTGTCCATCTTTACCCTAATCAATTCACGGGCTAAACCCAGGTTTCAAAATTATTCTTTTAATCCCGGAATATTCACAACCTCCTTATTTTTATTATAAACAAACCATTGAATTTAGGATGTCAGATAACTGATTTTTTAGACAGACAGGATTATTGCACCAGATAGTGTTTTGGTCAATTGTCGGGCATTTGCCGGTTGATTTAAAATTGAACGGGCTTTACCGATTATCTTTTGCCCTAAAATCCTGTAAATGTCTACTAAATAGTCAGTTGTTTGCAATAAGAGGTGGATTTTATGAATAAACAAAACGGTCTTTCTTGTCACTCTTTACAGTCGATCCTGAAACTTATCAACTAAATTGTGTTCATTACTGGGTGCTGAATTCGCTTGTCCCACCTTTGATTTTCACTATATTTGTGCAAAATCGATTTTAAAATGGTCCCAGGTTATTCTGAAGAATCAATTCGTACGCTTGATTGGAAAGAGCATATCCGCAAGCGGCCAGGTATGTATATTGGAAAGTTGGGTGATGGCTCGGCTCCGGATGACGGCATTTATGTGTTGTTGAAGGAGGTGCTCGATAATTCAGTAGACGAATTCATGATGGGTAACGGAAGGAAGATTGATGTTACGGTGTCGGATGAACTTGTTTCGGTTCGTGACTATGGCCGGGGAATACCTTTGGGAAAACTGATGGATGTAGCTTCAAGGATGAATACAGGCGCTAAATATGATTCTAAAGTATTTAAGAAGTCGGTTGGTCTGAATGGCGTGGGGATAAAGGCGGTTAATGCCCTTTCGCATAAATTTTCGATTAAATCGGTACGGGATGGGCGCCTGAAAAGAATTGATTTTTCCAAAGGTGAAATAATAAATGATCATGCAGAAATTTCAACCGAGGAGTCCAATGGTACAGCGGTTGCATTTACCCCGGATAGTGAGATTTTTAAGAACTTCCATTACATTGAGGAGTTTGTAGTCCCTTTACTGAAGAACTACACTTTTTTAAATGCCGGGTTAATCATCAATTTTAACGGTGAAAAGTATCTTTCGAAAAATGGCCTTTATGACCTTTTGGAGGAGAATCTTGACCAGGATCCTGTATACCCGATTATTCACCTGAAGGGGGAAGATATCGAATTTGCCCTGACTCACAGCAATCAATACGGCGAAGATTATTACACTTTTGTGAATGGTCAGTTCACACCTCAGGGTGGGACTCACCTGGCTGCCTTTCGGGAAGCCCTGGTCAAAACCATCCGTGAATACTACCATAAAGAGTTTGACGCCTCTGATATCCGGGCATCAATTGTCTCAGCATTAAGCATTAAGGTGGAAGAGCCCATCTTTGAATCGCAGACCAAAACAAAATTAGGCTCCAAGGATATGGGGCCTGACGGACCTTCAGTACGAAATTTCATCATGAATTTTGTCCAAAAGGAACTGGGCAATTTCCTCCATAAAAACACTCAAACCGCCGACATTCTGCTCAAGCGGATTCAGGAATCAGAGAGGGAACGAAAGGCTATTTCAGGAATCCAAAAGCTGGCGAAGCAACGGGCAAAAAAAGTGAGTCTGCATAATAAAAAATTACGCGATTGCCGGATTCACTACAACACGCCCCATGAATTGAAGGATAATAGTTCCATTTTTATCACCGAGGGAGATTCTGCCAGCGGTTCAATCACCAAATCACGTGATGTTACTACCCAGGCTGTTTTCAGTTTGCGTGGCAAGCCATTGAACAGCTATGGCTTAACCAAAAAAATAGTTTACGAAAACGAGGAGTTTAACCTGCTTCAGGCTGCGCTGAATATCGAAGAGGGAATAGACGAACTCAGATATAACAAGGTGATCATCTCCACCGATGCCGATGTGGACGGAATGCATATCCGGTTATTGCTGATTACCTTCTTTTTGCAGTTTTTTCCGGAACTGATTAAAAAGGGGCATCTTTATATTCTTCAAACACCCCTTTTCAGGGTTCGGAATAAAAAGAAAACGGCCTATTGTTACTCGGAGCAGGAGCGTGATCAGGCGGTCAAGGCCCTTGGGGCCAGTACCGAGATCACCCGATTCAAAGGGTTAGGTGAGATCTCACCCGATGAATTTAAAAATTTTATCGGTGAAGATATCCGACTCGATTCGGTAATCCTGAATAAAAACGAATCGGTGGCAGAAATGCTCGAGTTTTATATGGGCAAAAATACACCCGATCGCCAGGATTTTATTATTGAAAATCTTCATGTCGAAAAAGATGAAGTTTAAGGATCATTGGTCAGACTTTTTGCTGACGGAAACCAGATAAATCAAATTAACAACTCCAATTCAACTGATAAATGTCTGACGAGGAAGATATCGAAGGATTGCTGCTGCCGGAAGAAAGTGAGGCAAAGGATGCCAAAAAGGAACTACATCACATCATTTATTTGTCATCGATGTACCAGAGTTGGTTTCTGGATTATGCTTCCTATGTTATTCTGGAACGGGCTGTACCGTATGTCAACGATGGACTGAAACCGGTTCAGCGTCGTATCCTTCATGCTATGAGACAGATGGATGACGGGCGTTACACCAAGGTTGCCAATATTATCGGACAGACCATGATGTATCATCCGCATGGTGACGCTTCAATAGGTGATGCTTTGGTTCAACTGGGTCAAAAGGAATTGTTGATTGATGCCCAGGGCAACTGGGGGAATATTTTAACCGGTGACGGAGCCGCAGCTCCACGTTATATCGAGGCACGACTCTCAAAATTTGCACTGGAAGTACTGTTCAATCCGAAGACTACAAAATGGCAGCTTTCATACGATAGCCGGAACAGGGAGCCCGTTACCCTGCCTGTGAAATTTCCGTTGCTGTTGGCCCAGGGGGTTGAAGGGATTGCTGTAGGACTCGCTTCAAAAATCCTCCCGCACAATTTTATCGAATTACTGGATGCCTGCATTTCCTATCTGAACCACGAGGAGTTTGAGCTTTTCCCGGACTTTCTGACGGGTGGTTATATTGATGTTTTAAAATATAATGACGGTCTGAGAGGAGGAGCGGTAAAAATCCGGGCAAAAATCGAGAAAATTGACAATAAAACCCTTGTAATAACTGAAATTCCTTTTGGAAGAACAACCTCCTCACTCATAGAATCTATCGTTAAAGCCAACGAAAAGGGAAAGATCAAGGTCAAAAAAATTGATGATAATACTGCGGCAAATGTCGAGATCCAGATTCACCTGATGCCGGGGATCAGCTCCGACAAAACCATCGATGCCCTTTATGCCTTTACCGATTGTGAGGTTTCCGTTTCGCCAAACGCCTGTATCGTGGAAGATGATAAGCCCCGGTTTATCACGGTTACCGAGATTCTGAAAAAATCGGTTGATAAAACGGTGGAATTGTTAAATCTCGAGTTGGAGATTCAAAAGGGGGAGCTGGAAGAACAGTGGCATTTTGCCTCACTTGAACAGATCTTTATAGACGAACGTATTTACAAGGACAAGGCATTCGAAGATTCTGGAAATATTGATCAGGCAATTGATCATATCGACAAACGGCTAATTCCCTGGAAGCCAAAGTTTAGACGGGAGATAGTTCGTGATGACATCCTTAAATTGCTGGAAATCAGAATGGGACGTATTCTGAAGTTTAATACCGAAAAGGCTAATGAAATCATAAAAGGAATTGAGGACCATATTGCCGAAGTAGAGGCAAATATTCAGAATTTAATCCCGTATACCATTTCCTGGTATGAACATCTTAAAGCTAAATATGCCAAGGGGCGCGGCCGAAAAACTGAAATCAGAAGTTTCGAAAATATTGAAGCCGCAAAGGTTATTGTTGCTAACGAAAAATTGTACCTCGACCGCGAGGAGGGTTTTATTGGAACTGGCTTAAAGAAAGCAGAGTACTTATGTGATTGTTCCGACATCGATGATATTATTGTATTTCGCCGGGATGGATCCTATTTTGTCACTAAAGTATCTGAAAAGGCATTTATCGGAAAGAATCCAATCCATATCGCTATTTTTGAAAAGAATGATAACCGTACGATTTATAACCTCGTTTACCGTGACGGAAAGGCCGGAGCGACTTACATGAAACGGTTTAGTGTTACCGGGGTGACGCGGGACAAGGAGTATAACATGACGATGGGTACAGATGGTTCGCGGATCCTCTATTTTAGCGCCAATCCCAACGGTGAGGCTGAGGTGCTGCGTATCCTGTTTAAACCGAAACCAAAGCTTAAAAAGCTGGTAGACGAGATTGATATGGCTCAGCTTGCCATAAAAGGAAGACAATCCATGGGTAACCTGGTTACCAAAAATGAAGTTCATAAGGTAACTTTAAAGGAAAAGGGGATCTCTACCCTCGGTGGCCGCAAAATCTGGTTTGACGAAGATGTTTTGCGGCTCAATGCCGACGGCCGGGGTAAATACCTGGGTGAATTCACCGGAGATGAAAAAATTCTGGTGATCGATAAGGATGGCGGATATCAGGTATATTCCTATGATTTGGAGAACCATTTTGAAAAGAATATCCTATCGATCGAGAAATTCCGCCCCGACAGGATTGCCTCGGTGGTCTATTTTGATGCAGAACAGAACTTCTACTATCTGAAACGTTTTGTAATAGAAGTAAACGGAGGTAAACCTTGTACGTTCATTGGGGATCATCCTGGTAATAAATTGATTAGTATAACCTGGGTAACTTACCCCAGACTGGAAATCGAATTCGGCGGAGATAAGAATAACCGGGAGAATGAAATCATAGAGGTTGCTGAATTTATCGGTGTCAAATCGTTTAAAGCTAAGGGGAAGCGACTCTCAAGCTATGAAGTGAGTAACATCAAAGAGTTGGAGCCGGTCATTATGGATGAAGATATCAAACCGGAGATTGAAGTCCCCCCTGCCGTTGATCCGGATGATATTCCATTCGAGATCAATCGCCCGACAGAAGAATCAGATCCGAGCCAGATGGAATTAAATTTTGAGTGATGAAGATCTATCTGATCGGATATATGGGTTGTGGAAAATCTACGATTGGAAGAAAAGTCGCTGATTTGATGGGAATTAGTTTTATCGATCTGGATAAGTACATTGAAGAGCGTTACTTCAAGTCTGTTCCCGCAATTTTTGCAGAGGAGGGGGAAAGCCGTTTTCGAGAGAAAGAGAGGACTGCATTACTCGAGGTTTCTGAATTTGAGAATGTGGTTATTGGTACCGGAGGTGGTGCTCCATGCTTCTTTGATAACATGGAGATAATGAACGAAAGAGGGGTTACGGTCTATATTGCACCTGATAATGAGGTGCTTGCCTCGCGTTTGATAAAATCCAGAACCGAAAGGCCACTGATTGCCGGCAAATCATTGGATGAACTTATACTGTTTATTCAAAGCGCACTGGAAAAAAGGGCTCCGTTTTATGAAAAGGCTAAAATAATTATCCGGGGAGAGAATAACCTGGATCCAAGGCTGGTAATCGACAAAATTCAGCAGCTTGGTCACCGGAATTAAAAACAGATTGCTCAGGAAAGCCATCTGTTTTTAACTTCTAGGCAGTCTGTTTACTGACATTCCTGTAGGTGTAGGAATAAAATATATGCCTTCTTGCAAACCTCAAAAGGGTCGCAGAATTGACAAATTTATTGTAGATATTTTTGGGTATTCCAAAGTATTCATAAACACTTCCATCCTGGAAGGTGATCTTAAGAGTCTGACCTTTATAAGTATAGTCATCAATGCCGGAAGTATTGGTGGTAAGGGTATATCCCTCTAAATTAAAGGCTTGAGTTTCCGGTGCTATGCTAACCAGAAAATGATAAGCCTCAATGATATTTTTGCTTTTATGTTCAGCCTCTGCTTTCCGTTCATCGTCGCCAACAAATTTATCCGGATGCCACTCCTTGATTAAATTGCGATAGGTAGTTTTTAATTCGCTCAATCCGGTTTCCGGGGTGATATCCAATAATCTTCGGTATTCAATAATACGCTTCATGAATGTTATTAAGGTAAAATATTTAAGGGCGCAAAGGTAATCAAATTTGCTTAACTCTCTTGTTATAAACAGGAGGAGATTCTGATCAGCTTTGGTTAGGTGATTTTGAAAGATTACCGGAAGTATTTTCATTTATTGAGCTGCCGGATCTTTTCCCTGATGTACTTTCCACTTTCGCTCAGATCACTCTCTTTCCATTTCCCATTTTCAGAAGCCCCGGGTAACAATATGGCTGTGGTCTCATTTTTGTCAGTGACATGCCATACAGCCCAACTTAAACGGTTTCTCTCAAGCCAATCCATCCAGACAGCTGTTTTTCCGCGATTAAATTCGCCGTTTCCGTTGGATTCTCCCACACCACATTCGGTGACAAATAAGGCAATTCTTTTCATGGCAAACTCAGCCTTGGCCCTCAGTTTCTCCTGGTGGTTGGGGTCTGAAGCATAGAAATGAAAGGAGTAAGCCAGGTTATTAAAACCTGAAATCGGGTCTGAAGCTGCAAGATCAACATCCTGATCCCACTGCGGACTTCCGATGACAATAACGTTTTGGGAATCATACTTCCGGATCACTTTAATCACTTCTTCCGAATAAGATTTTATCATTTGCCAGCTCTGGTGAACAGGTTCGTTAAAGATCTCATAAATAACATTTGGGGTACCCGCATATTTTCGGGCCATAATGGTGAAGAAGGCCTTAGATGCCTCCAGGTGTTTCTCGGCATTGTGATCGTGCCAGTCGATCAATACATAAATTCCATTTTGAATAGCCTGATCGATTACCGATGACATTAACTTCATTTGTTCGTCAGGATTTTGCAAATAACCCTGATCGGGCTGAACACCCATTGACGCCCGTAACAGGGTTATTTTAAAATCTTTGGTTAGCCAGTCGACTACTGCCGGATTGTAATATTTTTTACCGGCCCAAAGGCTCCATGACAGCGATATGCCACGCAATCGGGGAGGAATGTTCTCCTTATTAACGAGTATGTTCCCTTTAACCTTAAGTGGTCCATTTATATCTACCGCGCAAGGTGGTTGAGCTAAAGTAACCAATGTAAAAAGGATTGGGAAGATGGCTAAGAACCGGTAAAAATAATTCATTTCATGTGATCTGGTTGAGATCTGATTTTCCAACATATTTTGATGGAAGTACTCCGAATTCGTTTTTAAAATGTTTACTGAAATATTTGGGATCATTAAATCCAACCTGAAAAGCAATTTCTGAAACATTCATCTGGCTTTTGGTCAGCAGGAGGGCTGCTCTTTTCAACCTGAGCAAACGGACAAATTCCAAAGGGGGCCTTCCTGTGAGCGCAAGGATCTTCTTATAAAGTAACGTTCTGCTCATTCCCAGATCATGGCTCATTGTTTCAACCGAATAATCGGTCACAGACATATTTTTCTCAACAAGCTCAAGTGCCTTTCGCATAAACTGTTCATCGAGCGATGTAACCGCAATATCGCGAGGTTCGATATCAATCTTTGTTTTGAAAACATGACGTGAATTTCGTCTTAAATTGATGATATTGCTTATTTTAGCCTCAAGGATCTGAAAATTAAAAGGTTTTGTAACGTAGTCATCTGCCCCTGTCTCTAATCCTTCAAGTTGCTGTTGTTCTGAGGTTCTGGCAGTTAACAGAATCATGGGGATATGGCAGATGGTCCGGTCTGATTTAACCCGCCTGCACAATTCAATTCCATCCATGCCCGGCATCATTATATCGCTGATAATGAGGTCCGGATTATCTTTATAGACGATTTTTAAAGCATCTTCTCCATTTGAAGCCTCATGGATATGGTATTTTTGAAATAAATTGTCCTTGAGATAAAAGCGTAAATCGTCGTTGTCCTCAACAATAAGGAGTACCGGTTTTTCAGAAGATTCCAGAATTTCATTTCGATCAGGAGTAATGACCGGATATTGGCTGATATTAACCTCTGTTTCATTAACTGTTTGTTTATCAGGTAATTCAGAACTGTTTATAGGTAGCATGATGGTGAAACAGCTTCCTCTTCCAATCTCACTGGTTACCGAAATCTCCCCCTCATGAAGTTTAACGAATTCGGATACCAGGGAGAGACCGATCCCTGTCCCTTTTTCAACCTGTCCGGACGAATCGATCTGAAAGAATCGTGTGAATATCTTCTCAATTTTGTCTGGCGCAATACCAATACCTGTATCTTTGATATCAATGATAAGCTTGCTGTTTATATTGCTGTTAAACAGATCACTATGATCAGTTTTGACAGACACTGAGACAGAAACTGTTCCATTCCCGGGGGTAAATTTGAACGCATTTGAAAGCAGATTGAATATAATTTTCTCCAGTTTATCCTTATCAAAAAATGTATTCAGTTCCTTGATTTTAGTGTTGAAAATCAGTTGAACATGCTTTTGTTCACTTAGGTTGTTAAACGAAGAGACGGTCTCATGCAGAAAACCCACAATATCGCCGAACGATGGATTATAATTAAATCCCTGAACCTCTAGTTTTCTAAAATCAAGCAATTGGTTGACCATTTGGAGCAATCTTCTGGCATTTTGGTCAATTAATTTCAGATATTTCTCTTCCGGCTTTTCCTTTAATTGCAGTAATAACTTTTCTATCGGTGCCATGATCAGGGTCAATGGAGTCCGGAATTCATGGGAAATATTGGTGAAGAACTTGATTTTCAAGGAGTCAATTTCATGAATATGCTGAGCTTCAAGTCTTTCGTGTTCCATTCGCATGTTGATTCTTTCCCTTACCAGAATGAGCTGCCGAAGAAGAATTAATAACAAAAAGATCAGTATGGCGTAGATGATATAAGCAATCCAGCTTTTCCAGAATGGTGGGAGGACCACTATTTTCAGGGAGATTTCCTTACCCTCTGAATTGCCTTTCAACTCTTTTACATGGAATATATAGGTTCCGTTATTTAGGTTCGTGTAAGTGGCTGAGTTTTTCTTCCCGTCAGTAGTAATCCATTGATTATTAAATCCATCTAGTTTATATGCATAACTGTTCTTATCAGGGGAAAAGTAATTAAGTGCAATAAATTCAATGGTAAATGAATTTTCACGGTATTTCAGCTCTATCTCATCGGTGTTGAAAACAGGTTTCTCCAGGAGTATCCTGTTGTCATATTTTTGTCCGTAGGGGATACTTTTATTAAAAATTCGGAAGTCCCGGAAGATAATCTTTGCAAATACGGTATCATTTTTTACTTCATCGGGATAAAAAGCATTTAATCCGTCAGGACCCCCAAAGAAGATCTCTCCGTCGGAGGTGCAGAGTGCAGATGGTTCATTAAACTCTTTACCCTGCAATCCGTCTGTTATATTATAGTTTGTGAACGTGAAATCAAATTTATCCGGACTCTGTACATTCTTAAGCACGAGCTCTGATATTCCATTTCTTGAACTAATCCAAAGGTTCTTATTTTTGTCTTCGACAATTCTTTGTATCGTGTTGGATGGTAACCCGTCAGCAATTGTAAATTGTTTAAACGAATTATTCGTGCGATTCAGCAGGTTCAATCCGTTTTTGGTACAAACCCAGAAAAATCCTCGACTGTCCTCAAAGCAGCTGGTTACATTATTATCAGAGATGGATTTTACATCGCCCGGTTGCCTTTGAAGGCACTGAAAAGATTTGACATATTTATCAAAGTAAGAGAGACCATTTGAAGTTGATATCCAAACCATTTTGGTTTTGTCACAGTAGAGTGATGTAATATAGTCGCTGCAAATTGAAGTATTGTGTGCATTAAACCGGATGAATTTACCTGTTTTTTGATCCAGCCGGTCAATTCCGCTACCCAGGGTGCCCACCCATAGATTACTCATCTCATCTTCACAAATTCCGTAAATTCTGTCGTCAGAGATTGAGGTGGAGTCCTCCTGTTTATTTTTATAAACTGTAAACTTTCCGGTGGCTGGATCCAGCTTATCGAGACCTCCAAAATAGGTGCCAACCCACAAATTATTGGCATGGTCATTGAACAGGGAAACAATAATATTGCTACTTAATGCATTGTTAGATTGAGGATTAGATTTGATGGTAGTTATGTTTTGGGTTTTCCGGTCCAGGTAATTTAGCCCCCCTCCATCGGTGCCGATCCAGATATTGCCATTCCAATCTTCAGTCAATGCATTTACATCATTATGGCTGAGGCTATTAGGGTCTCCGGCCAAATGTCTGTAGATCCGAAATTGAAAGAGATTTTTCTTATAATAATTAACCCCTTTCTTGGTTGTTCCTAACCAGACAATTCCATCGGAATCGCAAAAAACGTACGAAAGACCATTGGAGGAGAGCTTTTGATCATCAAAAGGCTGGTGTTTCAAATTGGTAATCCGCAGGAGTTTTTTATCGATTATAAAAGCACCTCCTCCATCGGCAGCTGCCCAAATAAGACCATCGGTATTTTGCGAAATTGCATCAACTCTTTTTAATCCCTCGGTTTCTTTAAATTGATCGTTAAAACGGTTGTTCCAGACTTCTTTGTTCACATCAAAAAGATAAAGCCCGTACAGGTTTCCTACCCAAAGATCATTTTTGCGATCAATAAATAATCTGGTATGACTATCCTGGGATCGGTCAGCATTTTCAGGTATTTTGAATTTTTCAAAGCTTTTTTTGGATTCGTTATATTTAATTATAAAACCGTTTTTGGAACTAATCCACATGCTTCCACTTTTATCCTGAACGATCGACGAAATACCGTTCAGTGGTGAATTACAATTCGTGCTGTCAATTAAAATGTGACGGACCGAATTTTTTTGAACATCATTAAAAAAACAACCATTGTTGGTCCCAACCCAGATATTCCCGTTCTTATCTGAAGCCATTGTATTGATATATAGGATATCACCACAATTATTACGTACTGAGGAGGTGTAATTCAGGTTTTTAATTTCATAGGTATTGCCATTCAGAATACTAACTCCATTTCCGGTTCCAATCCATAGGTTTCCCTTCTTATCTTCAGCAATGCCATTAATATTATTATTCGCAATTGATCCGTTCACCGGATTTTCGCTGGTAAAAATCTCACAGCTCGATCCGTCAAAACGGTTAAGTCCGGCATTGGTTCCAAACCAAACAAATCCCTTTGAATCCCGGTATACACAATTGATCTGGTTCTGGGATAACCCGTTGTTGACATTCAAATGAGAAAAGACATACCTGTTCTCCTGGCCAATCAATGGCTGATTCATAAAAATAATAGACAGTATTACTGCGATTTCAATTTGGATCTGACGGGTTAAAATCGCTGTAAAAGAGAGATTTTCCAAGAAGGAGGTACAGGAAAATATTTCGGGCTTTTTCAAGTATTGAAGGTCTGGTTATTTAAGTTAATTAGAAATTATTTTTTTGTTAATTAATGTGATAAAGATATAAAAATGCAGAGAGAATTAATCTACATAAACCAAATAGTTAACATTTGCACCCCCTTTTTAGAACAAATCCCCCCTATGGCTTTCACAAACGACCTAATTTAAAGAACAAATGACCCTCCTGGTTGGATGCAATTGAAACTACATTTGAATACATTTTTTAACAAGACTTAACTAAACGGCTTGTAGAAATAATCACCCATTCTATGAAAAATCCAAAGTACCTGTATCTGATCATTGAAGTGCTCATCTATATGGTCATTATTATCAGTATCCTGTTACTAATCAATAATTTATGAATTTCATTCATTTGAATATAACAACCAAAAATCAAACTCGTTCTTAATTCTTTAATTTTTAATCTTAAGTCTATGTATTTATGAAACCAATTAAACTTTGTTTTTCGCCAGGAGGGAAGTGGACAGGAAGATTCTTATCCATGATTCTTTTAATGGTATTGTTTACAGGAATGGTCTTTGGCCAGCAAAAAACGGTCAACGGGAAAGTAACTGATGAATCAGGTTCTCCGGTTCCAGGGGCAACCGTAGTTGTCAAGGGAACGACATCCGGTACTGTTAGTGATGTAGATGGTAAATTTACAATTAGTTTACCCGCTAATGCTAAAGCTATTGTTATCTCTTTTATAGGAATGTCATCTCAGGAGATTGCAATTGGTAAGCAGACTAATTTCATCGTAAAAATGGTTCCCTTGACCATCGGACTTGATGAGGTTGTGGCGGTGGGCTATGGTGTTCAACGGAAGAAATTGGTCACGGGGGCTACAGTTCAGGTCAAGGGTGATGATATTCAAAAGATGAATACCGTTTCGCCCTTAACTGCCTTACAAAGCCAGTCACCGGGAGTAAATATTACCAAAGTTTCAGGTGAGCCCGGAGCAGGTTTTAAGGTAGCGATCCGTGGTATCGGTACCATTGGAAATGCTCAGCCATTGTATATTGTGGATGGTGTTCCCAGAGGGAATATCGATTATCTGACCACAAGCGATATTGAATCAATTGATATTTTAAAGGATGCAGCATCTGCAGCAATCTATGGAGCAAGAGCTGCAAACGGGGTAATTATGGTAACCACTAAAAAGGGAAAAGACGGAAAAGTATCTGTTACCTATGATGGTTCTTACGGAGTGCAAAATGTGTTCAGGATGTTACCTCTTCTGAATGCCAAGGAGTATCTGATGATTGAGAATGAACAACGGATGAACTCATCACTGCCCCTTTATACCAAAGCCGATTATGACAAATTATTGGCTCCTGGTGATTATGAAAAAATTATAAATGGTCAGTGGAACGGGACAAACTGGCTAAAACAAATGCAAAATAAGAGTGCCCCTATCCAAAGCCATGCTGTGAATATCACTGGTGGTAATAAAACTTCAACCTTCTCAATTGGTTCTTCGTATACTGACCAGCAGGGAATATTTGGAGCTCCGGTTCAATCTACTTATGAACGTTATACTCTCCGGATAAATTCTGATCACGTTATTCTGCACAAGAATTTCGATATTATCAAAGTCGGGGAGAATTTGTCATTCACAAACAATAATAACCACGGTATCGCTACCGGGAATATGTGGTGGAATGATATCGCATCTGCCGCGCAGACCATGCCAGTTCTTCCTATGTGGGCAGCCGATAAAACGGATCCCGCTTACCCATATCACTATGCAATTCCTTGGAATTCAAATACATCGAATCCAACAGCATCCATGATTTACCGGGGGTCGAATATCTCCAAAAGCTTCAACCTGAACATGAATGCCTATGTTGAAATCCAACCAATAAAAGGGTTGAAATACAAGAGTATGTTTTCAGTAAGTCCAAGTGCCTCGACCTGGAGAAGTTGGACCCCGACCTATAATTTAGGACCGGTAAATGTGCAAACTTCCAACAGTGTAAGCCAAAATTCCAGCTATGGAATTGGCGGATGGATGTTTGAAAACACACTGAATTATGACTTCACGGTGAAGGGTCTGCATCACTTTAACGTTTTGGCAGGTATGAGTGCTGAACGTTCAGGTCTTGGTGAAGGGGAATCGATCACGAATCTAAACAGTGTTTTCAATGACTTTCAACACGCCTATATTGATAATGCAAATGTTGCCGCTACAGCAAGTATAGGTGGCAGTCCCTGGATCAAAGGTGGAATATTATCCTATTTTGGTCGTATTAATTACGACTACAAGGAAACTTACCTGATGACTTTAGTGATGCGCGCTGACGGATCCTCAAATTTTGCACAGGGACATCGTTGGGGTTCATTCCCATCTGTTTCGGCTGGTTGGGTTGCCACCAATGAAAAATTTCTGGAATCAACCAAATCATTTTTGGATTTCCTCAAGGTTAGAGGCAGCTGGGGACAAAATGGAAACCAGAGTATTCCCGGATTCCAATATACCTCACAAATTGCCTATAACACAGACAATACGCTCGCAAATTACTATTTTGGATCAAGCAAAACTGTTCCAACCCTTGGAGCTTATCCATTGAATATTCCAACACCTAATTTGAAATGGGAAACTTCCGAACAATTGGATCTTGGTTTTGATGCCCGCTTCCTGGGTTCAAGACTTAATGTTGCCTTTGATTATTATAAAAAGACAACCAAAGGTTGGTTAGTGGCAGCGCCCATTCTGGCAAGTTGGGGAGTTGATGCAGCACCGTATATTAATGGTGGAGCCATTGTGAATAAAGGGGTTGAACTTGGTTTAAACTGGAAGGACCATGTAGCCGGATTTAAATATGGTATTACAGGCAATTTCAGTTTCAACAAGAATGAGGTTACGGATATCCAGAACAGTCAGAAATTAATCGCAGCAACCAATGTGAAATTGTGGGGGAATGGTCCTTACATTGCACGAGCACAGGTTGGTTACCCGGTTGGATATTTCTGGGGATATAAAACGGCCGGAATTTTCCAGAACCAGGCTGAAGTTACGAGCTATAAAAATCCTGCCGGTGTAGTTATCATGCCGAATGCAGTGCCTGGGGACGTTAAGTTTGTAGACACAAACCATGACGGAGTTATTGACGATAATGATAAAGTGAAGATTGGTGATCCAAATCCACATTTCATATTCTCCTTAAACTTAAATGCCGAATATAAAGGTTTCGACTTGTTGATAGCAACTTATGGTGTTGCAGGTAATCAGATTGCCCGCGACTGGCATGATGCCGGCAGTCCGCAAAACAATTATACAACCGAAGTATTGGGTAGATGGCATGGAGAAGGCACATCCAACAGACTACCGCGCGTCACTGACGGATCCAGCATTAATCAACAATATACTTCAGATCTTCAGATTGAGAATGGTGATTATTTGAGAATTAGCAATGTTACCATCGGCTATGATTTCAAAAAACTGTTTAAATCATCCCCGCTCGAACAAATGCGTTTATATTTTGCCATTCAGAATCTCTACACCTTTACCAAGTACTCCGGAATGGATCCTGAAATTGGTACAAGTACCGATGATACGAATTTCGGATGGACCAAAGGTATCGATTTGGGATTCTACCCAAGTCCAAGGACATGTTTGGTTGGTATAAGTTTAAAATTTTAATACCCGATAAATCATGAATAAGATATTTTTATTTATAGCTACAATTTTACTGTTTGCCGGGTGTAAACAGAGCTTTCTGGATACTCAAAATCTCACCCAGAAAAGCAGCGACAATTTTCCGGGTTCGTACGTAGAAGCTGATCAGGCAGTTACCGGAATCTATGCAATTCTTCCAACAGGTTTTAGCGGTCTAGCCAGCCCGTTGCTAATTTCTGAAATTTTGTCTGACGACCGTTTTGGGGGCGGAGGTCAAAACGACCGTGATCCCCAGGCGATTGAATTCTTTCGCGTAAAAGTTCCGAATGAATTCGCAACCACCTGGGCATCCTGTTACAAGGGGATATTTCGGGCAAACACCCTCATCGCTTCGATAAATAAACCCAAATGGGATAATGCAGCCCAACGTGAAAAGATCTTTGGGGAAGCCAGTTTTTTAAGGGCTTATTACTATTTTGATTTAGCCCGTTTATTTGGACGTGTTCCATTAGTGATTGACCCGACGCCGGCAAATAATCCAAAAGCTTCTGCTGATTCCCTTTTTGCTCAGATTGGTCAGGATTTGAAGAATGCGATTGATTCATTGCCTGCCACTCCAATTAGCACAGGCTGGAAAGCTGCGAATATGGGAAGAGCCACTAAATGGGCCGCTGAAGGGATTATGGCAAGGGCATTCCTTTTTTATACGGGATACTATCAGAAAACCGAAATGCCTTTGGCAGGTGGAGGTAGTTTAACCAAGGATAAGGTAATAGCCTATGTTGATGATTGTATCGCAAACAGTGGTGCAAGCCTGGTTCCGGATTTCAGGAATATGTGGCCGTATGCACTTAAGGATTCAACCAATTATGGATATGCCAAAGCAAACGGATTACAATGGGTGATGGATGCCGGAAATACGGAAAGTATCTTCGAAATCGTTTTTTGTGGCCTTTCAGGGGCTAATTGGGGTACCGATAATGTTTATAACAATACCGTTGATCTGTTTTGCGGACACAGGGATCCTACTGCACAAAAACTTCCTTTTGGACACGGTTGGGGATTTGCACCGGTTAATCCGAATTTTTATAATTCATGGCCTTCGGGTGACCTGAGAAAACAAGGTTCCATCTGGAATGAGGATGATACCTCTGAAGGTACAGACAGTTATGTTTTTGGGGCGGATATGCAATGGCAGGAAACAAAACTGATGGGTAAGAAATACATTCCGATCAATATTAATGTAGGTACATCCAGCAGCCCCGTAATCGAAGGTTATGGAATGAAATATTACGGAGCTAAAAACGACATGCAGCTCTGGAATACTCAGAATATCGTATTGCTTCGCCTTGCTGATGTCCTTTTGATGGGCGCTGAGCTTGGAGGTCCCAATGCCCAGTCTTATATGGATCAGGTTAGAGCACGGGTTAAATTACCTTCTGTTCCGGCAACTCTTGACAACATCAAAAATGAACGCCATTGGGAACTAGCCTTTGAAGGACTTCGTTATTTTGATCTGTTGCGCTGGTACGGAAAAACCGCCGGTGCTGTTATAAAGAGTAATGAAGCAAACGCTACCATTTACAATATGACCGTTCTCTCCTCGCTTGAAGCTACTCCAGGCGGCGTATTTAGTGATATCGATAAACGGGTCAACGATACCGGAGGTTTCCTCATGATCCCGGATGACCAGATCCAGTTGTCGAATGGCAAATTGGTTCAGAATCCGGGTTGGACCAACTCATCCGAAACAATGTATTAATATTAAATTCTTAAAACTGAATAATATGAAGCGTATTATATATAGTCTGATGGGGCTGCTGATATTTTTGGCAGCATGCAACACGCTCGAGGACAGACCTTCGGATGGGGCCATTTTATCAGCAAGTCAATTAAAAGTATCTGTAGTTCAAAGTCCGGCAGGTTCAAACAGCGTTAAGCTGGTAAACATCACCAAAGATGTCATCATGTTTTGGGACTGGGGATCGGGCACAGGACACAGTGCCAGTTCTAAAGATACAGTAGCCGCGTATTTGCCATTTAAAGGAACTTATACCTTAAGATTCACCGCATTTTGTGCCGGTGGTACTGTTACAGACTCCACCACTTTCACCATTGCCCAGAATGATGATGCTTATTTTGATACCGACCCCGCATGGAAAGGGTTAACAGCAGGAGGTACCGGTCAAACATGGGTATGGGCATTGGATATTCCCGGAGGAATTATTGGAGGTAACGGACCCGAAAACTGTCCTTCACCGGCATGGTGGACCATGGATGCATCATCAGGTAATTCCTGGCTCAACTTCAACGATGCAGTTTATATGGATTTGAACGGAGCCGCAAATTTCTCCCATATATCCGGAGATGGCAGCGTCAAAAAGGGATTCTTTACCGTAATTGCCCCCTATGTTAACGGAGGAGTTAGTTATAGTGCAATCCAGGTATTGAATGGTCCTTCATTCCCATGGCCTACCGGCACGGGTGGTTATAGTGGTGTCAGATACCATTTTACCGTAATGACCGCCGATAAGTTAAGCGTCCACGATTATGGCCAATACAATATCGGGATGTTTAAACGCAAAGGATTTAATTATTAAGGTTTATTTTAATTGAATTGTAGCAAAGGTCTGGAAACCGTCTCTTAATTTAGGAGGCGGTTTCTTATATTTTCGAATTGAGTTTAATGCGTTTAGAATCAATGTTTTATATAAAATGAATAAATCTTTCATCCTGATAATCATTTCAATTGCACAACTGTTAAGCTCATGTCAGGAGAATTCCGGTAATATAAACAATGAGCGGAATGAATGGAAATTAAACGGAGCAATCAAGTCGATCTTAGAGATTGATTATTCAAAAACCGGAAAATATAAGGCCTGGTTGCTGTTTAACCCGGCCGGATTTATTCAGGAACAAACGACCTACAATCCTGATGGCACGTTGATCCGAAGGTGGAGCTATACCTATAATTCCTTAAATCAAAAGCTTACACGCCATTGTTATGTTTTGAAGGACAGTCTGTCAGGAATTTTGCATTATACCTATAATCAGAACGGAAAAATTACGAAGGAAAAATTGGTTACTCCGGCAGGTCTTCCAATTTCCGACGTCGAATATCAATACGATAAGAACCAGAATGTGGTTGAAAAACGATTCATTGATGCTCATGGTAAAATCATTGTTCAAGTCAAAAGTAATTTTGAAAGCAATAAACTAATAGAAGAACTTCAGCTTGATTCTATGGCTCACCAAATCGGGAAGATCAGGTATTCTTACAACAAAGATGGCTTAAATATTGAAATGACCTCGTATTCCCCTCAGGATAAAATGGTCAAAAGAACCCGGTATAGCTACCTGGCCAACAGACAGGTAGGTCAGACGAGTTTGTATAACGAACACGATGAGCTTAGCTCAAAGATCATATATAAGTATGATAATCAAGGAAATATGATTCTTAAACAAACTTTAAACCAGCCTGGTGAAATCACAGAAAAACGCACCTTCAATTACAAGTACGATAATCGGCATAACTGGATTTTCAGGTATGAGTATTTAAATGACCGGGTCGAAGACATTCTATCGCGGAAACTGGAATATTATAAATAAGCAGATGAATCTCCAGGATAAGTTATTAGTCGTAATTCTTTGCATTGGCCTGGTATTGTCAACAGTAGGCTGCATGAAAAAATCGGCAGTCATTCCAATCACACCTCCCGTGATTGTGACCATTGAAACTCCGAATGAAGTTCCGGATTTACCGTTCGGTTCCTGGGCTTCAAAAAGCATTTTAATTCCTGTCAGTTACGATGATATACCTCAGTCAACAGATTCAAAGACCGTGGATGTGACCGTCAATTTTTCAAATCATATCACCAAAGTTTCGAAATATGTTTATGGAAATAATGCCAATTGTTTTACAGGATGGATGCAGGATAACTTGTCCCTGATGCAAAATATGAATAAATTGAATATGGGGGTGATGCGTATTCCCGGCGGGAGCATCTCTGATGTTTTCTTCTGGGACCGGAAAGCGGTTTATGATAATAATTATGCGGTTTCTGCATACGATCCGCCAATTACCGATATTCCTTCAACAATCACGCCATGGGTTGGACGACGGATTCAGGCTTTCGAGAACTGGTCAATGGGGATTGATCAGTATTATCAGATGATGCAGACTACCGCAACCACAGGTATTGTAACGGTAAATTACGGATATGCCCGTTATGGCACAAGTGCTGATCCGGTAGCTGAAGCTGCCCATTTGGCTGCCAACTGGGTCCGGCACGATAATGGCAGGAGTAAGTTCTGGGAGATTGGAAATGAGGTATATGGTTCCTGGGAAGCCGGTTATGAAATTGATCCGGCGCTCAATCAGGATGGTCAACCCCCAATAATTACGGGTGATCTTTATGGCAGACATGCCCTTGTCTTTATAGATTCAATGCGACAGGCAGCCAGAGAAATCGGGAAAGAGATTTATATCGGAGCTGTTTGTCTCGAAGCTGCCGGCTCCGGAATGGCCAACTGGAACAAAGATGTGATTGCCCGGGTTGCAAGTAAAGCTGATTTCTATATAATCCACTCATATTTCACGAATTACCAGGAGAACTCGACTACTTCAGTAATTCTTGATTCACCCTTAAAGATAGGTGGTTACAAGTCATATATTCTCAATGAACTGGCCGCCCAGGGTAAGGCTGTTGCACCTGTTTTTCTTACCGAATGGAACATATTTTCCCAGGGATCCCAGCAGCAGGTCTCTTTTATCAATGGAATGCATGCCTCCCTCGTCCTGGGTGAACTGATTAAAAACAAATACGCAATGGCTTCCCGCTGGGATTTGGCAAACGGCTGGAATGGCGGGGATGACATGGGATTGTTTTCTTATGGCAATGAGCCGGGAGTAGCCCAATATGCCGCACGACCCGCGTTTTATTATCTCTATTATTTTCAAAAATATTTTGGGGATTTGATGGTGGATGCCACTTCAACAATGAACGATGTTTTAGTATACGCCTCGCAATTCACTTCCGGACAAGGGGGTATCGTCCTTGTAAATAAAAGTAACACCAAACAGATTGTCGAACTGGCTCTTAAGAATTTCAATCCTGGCAAGCGATATTACACCTTTACCCTGACCGGGGGCAACGATAACGGAAGTTTTTCCCGGAAAGTATATGTCAACGGAAATACAACCACCGCTGTGGCCGGCGGACCTGAAAATTACGAATCAATCAAACCGAAATCTTCAGTCCTAAATGGCCATATTAAAATTGCCGTGCCTGAATATGCAGTTGTTCATTTATTGGTTGAAAGCACACCATGATCATTTTCCGGAAACGGAAAAAAACGGATAGAAATAGATATCTTTAGCGAAAATACTTTTCACCATTAATTTATAAGTCAAATGATTAGGATTTCATTGTTGATTATCATGATTTTTAGTTGCTTCGGATCAGTTTCCTATGCTGAAAATCATTTTGATTTAACCTGGAAATTGGGTTATTCCAAAACAAAAAGTGAGGAACCGGAAAAATACATATCTGCAACAGTACCGGGCGCAGTCCAACTGGACATTGCACACAATGAAAAGTATCCCCCATATATTTTTGATGATAATTTTAAAAAATTCAGCTGGATGGAGGATATGTTTTACACCTATGAAACCTCGTTTAAAAAACCATTGCTTCATCCAGATGAAAGATTGTTTTTTATTTCCAAGGGAATTGATTATCAGTTTGAAATTTATATTAATGGGACAAAGGTTTTTGCCCAGGAAGGGATGTTTACCTATGTGAATGTCGATCTGACCGATAATCTGAAGGATAACAACATATTGAAGATTCGGGTATTCCCTGCTCCGAAGAGATTTCCCTTTCCGGTAGACAGAACTCAGGCCTCAAACGTAGTGAAGCCCGCTGTAAGTTATGAGTGGGACTGGCACCCGCGGTTAATTCCGTTGGGAATATGGGACGAAACAGGACTTGAAGTCCGGAATCGTTCGTATGTCGACGATGTTTATCTTAATTACGAATTGTCTTCCGATTATAAAAAATCATCGATCTCAATTGTAGCTGCAGGAAAAGGGACTGCAGGTTTCAGATATCGTTGGAAATTGGCCGATGCCAACGGGAACGGTGTTCTGAATAGTGAAGGTGAGATGCAGGATCAGCTTTCCGTTTCCGGAATTTCACTGGAGAATCCCAGATTATGGTGGCCTCATGACCAGGGAACACCCTACCTCTATTTATTCACATTTTCACTTCTAAATCCTTCAGGAGAAGTGATCCAAACCATAACCCAGAAAATAGGGTTCAAAAGGGTCAGGTTGGTTATGAATGAAGGTGCCTGGGCTCAACCTGAAGATTTTCCAAAAACCAGAAGCGTACCTCCGGCACAGTTTGAGATCAACGGGCGAAAGATCTTTGCCAAAGGTTCCAATTGGGTCAATCCTGAGATTTTTCCCGGCATTATCACCAAAGCTCGTTACAAGGAGCTTATAGATCTTGCAGTAAATGCCAACCTGAATATTTTCAGGATCTGGGGCGGCGGAATTATCAACAAGGAATCTTTTTTTGAACAGTGTGATGAAAAAGGGATGTTGGTCTGGGAAGAGTTCCCCCTGGCATGTAATGAATATCCGGATGAACCCCATTATTTATCCATTTTAAAACAGGAGGCAACTTCAATCATAAAAAGACTGAGAAAACATGCCAGTCTGGCCCTTTGGTGCGGCGGCAATGAATTATTCAATAACTGGTCCGGGATGACCGATCAGGCATTGCCCTTAAGGCTGCTGAACAGTCTTTGCCTGGAATATACTCCGTTTATTCCGTTTAATCCAACTTCACCAATGATGGGGATGGCTCATGGAAATTACATCTTTAAAACCCCTCAGGGTGAAGAGGTATTCCAGGAGATGAAACGGTCCCATTATACAGCCTATACCGAGTTTGGAATGCCCGGTATGTCTCCGGTTGAAGTCCTGAAACAGATTATTCCGGAAAAGGATCTGTTTCCACCCAAACCAAAGACCGCCTGGGAAACCCATCACGCCTTTGGAGCATGGATGGGAAGTACCTGGTTATGCCCTGAAATTCTGGAGGATTATTTTGGGAAAGCCTCTTCGCTCGAAGAGTTAATGCAGCAAAGCCAGTTGATGCAATGTGAAGGTTACAAGGCGATATTTGAGGAGGCAAGGAGGCAAAAGCCATATTGCGCTATGGCCCTGAACTGGTGCTACGATGAACCATGGCCGGCTGCAGTCAATAATTCGCTGGTCGTTTATCCTGCAATATGTAAACCAGCTTATTTTGCAGTTAAAAACTCATGCCGGCCTTTTCTGGCCAGCGCCAGTATCAGTAAGTTCCGATGGAAGGAGGGAGAGGACTTCTTTGCCGGGTTATGGTTGCTAAACGACAGCTTTGAACAGAAGAGTGTTCAGACGGTCACTATGAAAATCGTATCGGGTGATGACACGTTCGATCTGCTTACCTGGCATCCGGGTAAAATTAAGGACAACACCAATATTGCCGGACCAACCGGTCGGTTAAAACTTCCTCACCTCGAACAACGTCAGTTTAAATTAATCGTTGAAGTTGAAGGTCATCCGGAATATAATTCGGATTATACCCTGGTATATATTCCTAACGTTCAGCTGGAAAAGGATAAAACGCCGGTTTTAAACGCCAATTAAGAGAAGGAAACCGGCAGGCGGTGAGGAGTTTGCACGACATTTCAGTCCGCAGGAAACTCCCTAAAGACCTCATGACAATCACGATGCCCTACGAATTGCTGACCGAAATCAATAATGATATCGACCGGAGTTTTGTCATTACGGATCATTGGAAGGAGCTAAAGGAACGGAATATCAAACCATTGCAAGGTGTGTAGAGACGCACAATCATGTAGAGACGTACAATGATGTGGTGACGCACAGCTGTGCGTCTCTACAATTAAACCATGTCGTTAATCATTGATTTTCGATCTGTTAAAGAGAAACCGCAGCAAAACCCGGTCTGCAAACAGGATAAAATTAAGCAGTAAGAAACCAAAAGCCACCTGCACGATATTGTTTGAAATAAAGGTAATGATTTGAATCAGCAGATTTTTGTCGATAAAGAAGTAGACAAGGGTAAGGACCGACATAATCACCAATAAAAACGCAGTAATATACAGATATTCATACAGATCTGCTTTCCATTGGGAACGTTTGACCAATTCAGATGTAATCCTCAGGGCAAAATCATCTCTCAATTTAAAGTCCGGTTCAACACCGAAAGATTCCGCAATAATCCTGTCCAGTTCACTATTATTCATTACTTATCTCCTTCACAATTTTTAAACTGTTTTCGTCAACCACAAATTTAAGTTTTTCCTTTAAAATAGCCTTTGCCCTGAAAAGATAGCTTTTCACAGTCCCCTCCGGCATACCCGTGATCTGTTCAATTTCCTGGTAAGAAAACTCTTCCAGGTGAAACAAGGTAATCACCGAGCGGTAATGAACAGGCAGGAGTTCGATCTGATCCCGGATATACCGATGCAGGTCAATCTGTTCGTAGTCAGTGGTTTTAAAGTCTGTCAATGACCGGAGTATTGCAGAGTCATCCTGACTTGTCAGCTCTGTTTTTTTGAATTTCCGCAAGTAATTGATACTGACATTATACGCGATGGTGGCAATCCAGGTCGACAATTTACATTCATTCCGGTACTTTCCCAGATTCTGGTATACCTTCATGAAAACCTCCTGCGAAACATCCTCAATCTCATCCTGACGCTGAATTAAACGCCCGGTGATATGAACCACCAGTTTCCGGTAACGATTGACCAAAAACGTAAAGGCATTCATATTCCCGCTTAAAATCCGGCTAATTAATTCCCTGTCCTCCATACTTCAGGTTTGACAACCAATCATGGTTAAATGTTGCATAAGGTACCAATAATTTTTTTGAAAATAAAAATGAATCCTTTTGCAACATTTTCCTGACTCGGGGTGTCACATCTTACAAACACTTTAAAACTGAAAATTATGGATATTCATGATGTATTAATGGCTGCAGTTGTATTTTATGCAATTTACTCAATTCTAAAAAATTTTACCGATTTCTTATTAAAACGGAAGATTATCAGAGCCGGCCATTTTGAGAATGCTGGAATACTGGACCAGAAGGTTTCTTCATTAGAACCTGAAAACCGGGAAGCCAATAAGTACCCTTCATTGAAGTGGGGTTTGGTCGCATTCTTTGGTGGTCTGGGATTTATCTTAATTGATCAGATGGGTCCAGGTTTGGCAAATCAGGATTATTATCAGAATTTCATGCACAACAGCATGCTGCCATTTGGTATTGAGTTGGTTTCTATTTCATTGGGTTTCATTGTTTATTTTCTGATTGTGAATTTCAGCAAGAAAAAATGATTGGATGGTTTTAAAACTGGAGGGGTGGGAAATCTTTCACTCCTCCAGGTATGATTATTTTCACTATGACGTTTTCCGGTACCTAAAAATTGCCAGACCAAATATGGAGGCGGCAAATGCCGAGAGGGCCAGAAACTCATTGAAGATATCTGCAAAATTAGAGCCCTTTAAAAGAACACTCCGCATAATCTTTACGAAATAGTAAAGCGGATTAATGAAGTCGAGCTTTTGAGCCCAGTCCGGCATACTCTCGACAGGGGTGAATAGCCCGCTCATCATGATAAAGACAATCAGTGAAAAGAAGGCGACAAACGTGGCCTGTTGCTGTGTATCACTGATCGTTGAGATAAATAATCCCCAGGACAATACCAGGATCAGGTAAATGGATGCGAGGCTGAAGAGCAATAATAAACTTCCTCGGATGGGAATATTAAAGGCCAGCCGTGCCACCAGCAATCCAAACCCAAGATCAAAAAGGCCGATAACAAGGAAGGGCAGGAGTTTCCCGGCAATAAACTGCCACTTTTTGAGTGGAGTGACATTGATCTGTTCAATGGTTCCGAGCTCTTTTTCCCGGACAAGGTTCATTCCACCAAGCAACATCCCGACCACGGTAATTAAAACCACGAGAATCCCCGGCGCCATATAGTATTTATAATTGAGTTCCGGATTAAACCAGTAAGTCGGTTTTATATCGACGGTTTTCATAGGCCGGAATGAGGGTTTAACCCCGCTGTTCAACACTCCTGCGCTGTATGATCCGATGACTGTTGAAAGGTATCCCAAAGAAAGCTGCGCGGCATTTCCGTTAACTGCATCTACAAGTACTTGCACATCAGCATGTTTATTCGTTTTTAGATCTTTGTCGAAATACCGTGGAATCACCAGGGCAAGATCAATTTTATTCCCGATCAGCAGATTTTCGGCATCTGTCGTATTTTCAGGATTCTGCCTCACCTTAAAAAACGGATTTCCCTGGATTCCGGCCACCATCTCCCGTGAAGAGACCGAATGATCAAAATCGACGATTGCCAGATCAACTTGTCGCAGTTCGTTGGTCGCTGCAAAAACCAGGACGAGCATTTGCACCAGTGGCATTACAAAAATGATGGGCAACATCGATTTGTTGCGAAAGATCTGGATAAACTCTTTCTGTAGTATATAAAATAGTGTTCGCATAATCGGTTATTGAAGACGGATTTTAAATTTCCGGATACTGATAAAAATAAAAAGAACGGACATTCCCAGGAGGATCAGGGTGTTCGGCCAGATTGCTTCAAGTCCGCCCCCCTTGAGCATCACTGTCCGGTTAATTTCGATAAACCACCGCGGAGGGATCACATTTGATAATATCTGCAGTGGCACCGGCATATTCTTTACAGGAAAGATAAATCCGGAAAGGAGGATGCTGGGCAACATCAGTACGAATCCCGACATGGCCAGCGCTGTTACCTGATTGTCTACAAATGTTGAAATCAGAATACCCAGGGAGAGAGCCAGGAAGATGAAGAGGAGAATTTCGCCTAACAATAAGGCCAGGCTTCCCACGACAGGGACTTCGAAAACAAAATATCCCAAAAGAAGGACAACCAGAGCATTGACTATGGAGAGAATCATATAAGGAACGACCTTCCCGAGAATAATCTGGATGGGTTTTAACGGTGAAGCGAGCAGGATCTCCATGGTCCCGGTCTCCTTTTCCCGGGTAATTGTGATTGCAGTCATCATGGCAGAGATGAGCATCAGGATTACCGCGATTAACCCGGGTATAAAATTGTAGGCATCGCGCATATCCTCATTGAAAAGCATCCTTACCTTGATATCCACCCCCGGGAGTTTCTGGTTCTGACTGAATTCATCCTTGACAAATCCATTGGCTATGGCAGTGGTATAATTCACAATAAGTTGTGCTGCATTGGGTTCCGAGGCATCGGCAATTAACTGAATTCCGGCTTTCCCTTCCTTCATGATCCGCCGCCCAAAATCAGGCTCAAATACGATAATTTCCTTCACCTTGCCGCTTCTGAATAAGCCCTCGTATTCGCTTTCCGAAGATGGGGTGGCTGCCAGCTGAAAAAAT
>Ga0364859_10106_pt1 | contig 58381 bp, 54 predicted proteins | sample ExccelAu500001D3_FD_206911 | JGI IMG/M metagenome (GOLD analysis project Ga0364859, IMG submission 206911) | Enriched cells from Trout Bog Lake Hypolimnion, Wisconsin, USA - BchlTB.Aug20.5000.01 .D3 | ecosystem: Environmental > Aquatic > Freshwater > Lake > Hypolimnion/Profundal zone | place: USA... | reverse complement strand
GACACCGTACCGGTCAACGTTGATGCAATTATTTTCTGGCATGTGCATGATGCCGAAAAAGCAGCGTTAGCCATTACCAATTACCGTGAAGCTATCGACCGGGTTGCACAAACCACTTTACGAGAGATGATCGGCTCTTCAATGTTAGCCGCGTTGCTTTCCGACCGCAAGGATGCTGATGAGCATCTAAAGGATGAGATCGGCAAGAAAACAGCTCCATGGGGAATAACAGTAAGTTCAGTAGAAATTCGTGATGTCGCGATTCCGGAGGCATTGCAAGATGCCATGTCGCGTCAGGCTCAGGCAGAACGCGAGAAACAGGCGCGGGTGATACTCGGTTCCGCTGAAGCGGCTATCGCAGGTAAGTTTGTTGAAGCTGCGGATATTTATGCCGGTCATCCGGCAGCGCTCCAACTTCGAGCCATGAATATTATTTATGAGGCCACAAAGGAACGGGGAGCCACGATTCTGATCCCAAGTTCGATGGTTGATAGTCTGAACCCTTCGGTAACGAGCCTTGCCCTGTCGCTTGCGGCTAAAGAAGTGCCTACCTCAGAAAATGATCAACATAAGATTGCGTCGTCATCTCCATAATAGTCATAAGGCTGCAATACCGCCGTTTTAAGCCAAGAGAACTGCTGATATTAATTAAAAAGTAATGTGAAACTTTTACTACGGAAAGAACATAACGTCACAATATTTAAAAGCAGGTGTGCTCTGTGCGCTACCGCACAGACTTTTTAAGCGTATCAGTACAGTGTCAGTCTTCCAATCTAACTTAACTCATTCCATCGGTGAAGTTTCCGACTAACCATATTTCAGGAGTACATCATGACTATTTTACATAGTAATTATCGGGCCTTGGTTCTCATGGCAGCAGCAATATTCTCAGTCTGTATTTTCAGTAGCCAGGCAAATGCAGCAACTGTAGAAGATCTTCAGCGGGATTCTGCGCAATCACTGTCGGCCTTGTACAAGAAAAATCCTATTGCAGCAGATGTGGCTAAACACGCCAAGGCAATACTGGTTTTTCCCAACATTGTAAAAGCCGGCCTGATATTCGGTGGAGCCTATGGCGAAGGTGTTTTGACCAAGGATGAGAAGTTTGACGGTTACTACAATTCTGTTACCGCATCATGGGGTTGGCAGGCAGGTGCTGAATCTTACGGCTATGCTGTGTTTCTTATGAATGACAACGCATTGAAGTATCTCAGAAAGTCAGAAGGTTGGGAAATAGGCGTTGGACCAACAGTGGTCGTAGTCAATGAAGGTATTGCCAAAAATCTATCTACAACGACTTTGAAGGATGATGCTTACGCTTTTATTTATGATCAGCAGGGTCTGATGGCCGGAATCAGTTTCGAAGGCACCAAGATCACTCGTATCAACAAGAAATAATGTACCAGATATTCAACTAACGATGGGCTCACATCCAGCCTTTCGAACTAGTTAAGAAACAAAGGCAACAGATCAGGAAAATACTGTTTCGAGTTTTTGATATATCCAGTTCTGTAGTCGAAGAAAATTCGACATGAGATGTGGAAGATGAAACTTGGTTAGGCGAATGAAGGGTGAATGACGGGCGACTGTCACAACCTCAGACGGCGCCCTTTCTTCGTTCATTGAAGCGACGAAAGCATACTTAAACTGGATTTATTTTATTACCTAGCGGATATTCACCAGCCGGATTATGAAAATGGGTATCTGAGAGCTTGTAAGGTTTATCTTGAGGCTTTGCGTTTCGCACCTGTAGTTCTGTCAGAGCCATGATCTGCCGTTTCTGGGGGTATGATAAAAAGGAGATTTAAAAATACCCCCATTCGTACCCCCACAATAGAGTGGATTTGCTTGGAACAGAATAAACGATACTGGACGAAAGAGCAACAAAAAACCCGCTGTTATGCGGGTTTCGTGTATGTTACTGGACTTCTTAGTACTTGGTTCTGGCGGAGAGAGAGTCCGCCATTGTATAGTCGCATGTAGTCGCACATCGCGCCTATAAAGCCCAATAGATATAAGGTTTGTAAAAATCGCTTGCATCATATCGTGTCATAAAGTAGCATGTAATCGTACTTTTTATGATGGGTACGGTGATGGGAAGAAAAGCCAAAGAACTTTCTCCGCTGGAAGTGGGGAGACTCAAGACGCCGGGAATGCACTTTGTCGGTGGCGTAGCAGGGTTAGCACTACAGGTCAGTCCATCCGGGGCGAGAAGCTGGATACTACGCGCCATGGTTGGCACGAAGCGTCGAGACATCGGATTGGGCGGATTCCCAGATGTTACGCTGGCCGGCGCCAAGGATAAGGCCAGAGCGGCACGCGACCAGATAATCAACGGAATTGATCCAGTTGCCGAGAGGCAAGCGAATCGAAGCGCCCTCATTGCCGCTGAAGGAACAACCGTTACATTCGAGAAGGCAGCGGATTTATTCATCAAAGCCAAAGCTTCTGAATGGAGCAACGTCAAACATGCGGCACAATGGCGTGCAACTGTTGATACCTACGCATACCCGGTCATCGGTAAGATGCTGGTACGTGACATTGCTACTTCCCACATTCTTGAAATCCTTGAGCCTATCTGGACAACCAAAACCGAAACAGCATCACGGCTACGCGGAAGGCTGGAAAATATCCTTGATTGGGCAAAAGGAAGGGATTACCGCACAGGCGACAATCCTGCTATGTGGCGCGGCCATCTTGAACACCAGCTGGCAAAGCCATCCAAAATTGCCGAGGTTGAGCATCACCTGGCCTTGCACTATATTGAGTTGGGCGACTTCATGACCAAATTAAGGAAGCAAGAAGGCATTGGTGCAAAGGCTCTTGAATTTACCATCCTGACGGCGACCCGCTCCGGCGAGTCTCGGGGTGCGCAGTGGCCTGAATTCGATTTGGATGCGGCAATATGGACAATTCCAAAGGAACGCATGAAGACAAAAAAGGAACATCGTGTTCCGTTATCAAGCACCGCCATTGCCTTGTTGAAAGAATTGCCGAAAACTGATTCTGTCTATTTGTTTTCAGGTAGCAAGGCAGGCAGCATAATTTCTGACATGACTATGTCTGCCGTACTCAAAAGAATGAAAGTTGAAGCAGTGCCGCACGGGTTCCGGTCTACATTCAGAGATTGGGCGTCTGAATGCACCAACTATCCGCGTGAAGTGGCAGAAATGGCGCTGGCCCATGCCATAGGCGACAAGGTTGAAGCTGCATACCGGCGCGGCGATCTATTCGAAAAACGCCGGAGGATGATGGCTGACTGGGCTAAATTCTGCGGTATGGCTTATGCATCGGCTGATGTTGTTCCAATTAATGCAAGAGCTTAAGCAAAGTTAGCACTCAACCACATCAATTACTATTGTAAATCTACGCTTAACAGAATATGATTAAAACATTCCGTCACAAAGGGCTTGAAGCGTTCTACAAAACTGGAAGCATGGCAGGTATTCAACCGATACATGCCAAGCGGTTGAGAGAGCAGCTAACCGCCCTTAGCGTAGCCCACGAACCGGAAGACCTGAAGCGCCCAGGCTGGCGTTTGCATGGCTTGAGTGGTGACCGTGCTGGTTATTGGTCGCTGACCGTACAGGCTAATTGGCGTGTAGTTTTCAGGTTTGATGACTCGGACGTGGAATTGGTTGATTATCTGGATTATCACTAAGGACAACATTATGGACATGCACAACCCCGCCCACCCCGGCGAAGTTCTGACAGGCTGGATAGAAGACTTGGGGCTAAGTGTTACCGCATTTTCTCAGCATTTGGGTATTTCCAGAGTGATGCTGTCGCGCATCCTAAATTGTCATGCCGCCATCAGCGCGGATATGGATTTACGCCTAAGCGAAGCGCTGGGCACGTCAGCGGGCTTTTGGCTGAGGATGCAGGGCCAGCGCGATCTATGGGAGGCTAGGCAAAGGGCTGAAGAGCGGCAGCCTGTAACACGACTGGCCGCATAGAGTTCTACCGTACCCCATGCGGATCATGGGGAAAGCGGGATTGTCCGGTAACTTTGAGAGGTGGCCGGCCAATCCCTAACCACAACGCAACTCACACAAGGAGTACGCATCATGGCTACCGCCAATAATACAGCAACTCAAAGCACTTTTACTTGTTTGCCACGCTCATGCATCGGCAAGCCCCCCGTGCCAATCAGGCGCAAGACTCGCGTTAAATCTGCCTTTCGTAGATTACCTTTTGTTGGCAATGGTATAAAAAATGCGCCGCATTGCTGGAATGTTCCCGCCACAGGTGGCTATTTCGGAGGTTACGAAACTGGCGAAGCGATGGCCCATGCATTACTAAAAAACATGCGTGAAGATAAAACAGTATTCCCTGAAAACGACAGTCTTAGAAACGTCGCTGAAGCGCTCATGATACGTTTTGAGCAAGAGGGCGGCGAGGAAATGGAAAAGCGGATTTGCAATGAATGGAGCGATAGCTTTAATAGTTTCCGTGGTCAGTGCACAGGTTTCTTCAACACAATTTCGCGCTTCCTATCTGCCGCCACAAAAGTTATGGGTAGCGAGTTTGATTTATTGAGCGAAGATGAATTATTGAACAGAGCCAACGCAGGATTAGGCTTCAAGGATAAAGAATTTACTGACCTCTGCCACAAAATTGATCAAGCAAACGAGGTGACAGCATGAACGCCAATTCCACACCAACACCAAAAGAACTCGCTGATCAATTTCATGGAACCATCAGGCCGTTTGCAGTTTGGTACAACGAAGGTGCCGGTTGTGATAGTCGTAAATGGAATGTCAATGACGAAAACGGCAATGTAGTTAAAGATTTTGTTGATATGGCTACAGCACTGAAGGTTGCTGCAAAAATGGAGCGCGAGAGCGGCTGGGATGCCGAGGCCAGAAAACAAGCGCGGGCACTCGCTAAGGTTATGAGGAATTGCTCTGATGAAGATGACACAACAGATAAGCTTAACAAGCTGATCCAGCATACTTATGAATTTGATAATCACTTGACGGCTTTTTTCACTATGGCGGAAACTGTATCTGACTCAGAAAACAATGAGGAAATGGACAAGTTGAAATTCCTCCTCAAAGCAGCAAAAGACCGGCATTTTGAATTTAGTGTGAAGGTTTGTGAAATTGAAAGGGAGGTGTCCCATGCTTAACACCGAAGAATCACGCAAAGGTGCAATGGCATGCCTGAGTGCCATGAAAGCAATTATGGAGCTTCCATATCACAAAGAATCTGAGGGAACGATATATGATTACATTGATTATCTAAGTTCAGCGAACAATGAAATATTGCTGGCAGCGGGTAATCAAACTGAGTTTGTGAGAGGCTTTATTTCAGTTTTGGCCGAGTATTTCAGCGCTTTTGAAGAGTCTGATGAATTTGACTGGAATCCAGTTGCACTCATGACCGAAAATGAAAAAGCGGCGTACCTAGCTTCGTATGATGTGGACATAACCAAACAAACATCAGGAGACCATCATGCAAACTAAAATCATTGCAACCCTTACCCAGACCCGCGACCGCACCCCGCTGGCCAGTATTCGAAACATGCCGGGCAATGATGCGGATTTAACACCTGGGCAACTCAGGGCATTGGCGCGGGCACTAAACGAAATCGCCGACTCCAGCGAGGCAATGCCAATGAACGGCAAACACTTCACGCCACGAAGGCGCGAGTACGATCTAACTGTTTAGCTTTACCCTTTTGCCGCGCCTACCTCGACGGGGGGAATACCGGGAACCTTCACCCGGCTGGCGCGGCTCCTTACTGAAGGCTGACACCGGAAGGGGTGCCCATGGACAAGTTGCAAATTCTCAAATTAAAGAAAACTCTTACTGTTTATGATGCCGCTAGACTGATTGCACAAAACGGTAACCACCGTGATGCGATAGAACTTATAAGAGAGGCCATCGTTTCGAGAGAGCTTGTCACCAATGGGCTTCACCCAGAAAGGCATTCCGAAGAATTTAGTAACTATGACCGGAACGGAATAAGCACACAGGAAACCACAATTAAGCGTATATATCTTGATGCGTGGCTGAGTAGCAATGGTCTTTCCATAACGATCCCCTCTTCATCCAGCGTGGAACAATCAACCGCATCAGCGGAGCATACCGAGCTGGGCGCGATGGGTGAAGGCGTGCTAATCACAAGCCAGAGTGGTAATGATTTACTTTCAAAAGTACTGATGCGACCTGATTGGAGCAAATATCAGAACATTACCAAAATGGATGTAAAGACAGCAAAGGCACTCGCCTTTAATATTGATCCAGATAAGTTTGGTCAATTCCTACGCTTCAGCAGTGGCAATCATGAAATAGCGCTTAAGCTGAATGCGATAACCGCATATTTCGGAAAACGTGCCAGTTTCCCTATTGCGCAAGTTGTGACTTGGATGCTGTCAGAGAAGAGATGGGATTTACCTGACGAACTTGTTAAATTGGCTTTCCCAGTGATTATTCATGATCAATTCGCACAATCACAAATCATCCCCACAGAAAACGATCCAGTAAATATAACGAACGGTGGTGATGTGAATGCAACTACCGCCAAGCATTCTGAACCGCCAAGTGATGAAAAGCTTGATGGGGTGGAAAAGCGCGAATGCCAGATTAGAGTTATTGAATATGTTGCAACTCAATTTGGGTATCAGCACCTTTCAATCCCAAATGGTGGAAAGAAAGCTTTGCTGGATTCAATCATTAAATCGTACCCAAATTTATTCGGAGCGGGGAAAGACCCGTTTAAAGACGCATGGACAGAAGCTATTAAACAGAATCGAATTAGAATGAAAAACCATACTCAGTATGCAAAGAAGTAGGGTAAAAATACCCTACATTTAATAGCAAAATACCCTACATCCCCACTTTGACACCCCACTAGCACCCTACTTGATACTGGCTCCTGTTGTACTTAATAGGAGATAGTGTCATGGAACAGCAAGTATGTAGCAGCAAAAAAACAGGTTCAGCCAAGCGCAACCTAGACGCAGTAGAGAACTTCGACAAATACCCAGATACAGCCGGGATCAGAGTACCAGCAACAGCAACCGTCCTCGGTTGTTCCGTTGCAACAGTCTGGCGTCTTGCGCGTGATGGCAAGCTGGATGCCAAGAAGATCAGCGAGAAAATCACAATCATCACGGCTGGGAGTATTCGCAAACGCCTCGCGGGGTTATCAGCATGAACGCCCCCACAAAAACCAATGCCCTGCGTCAACAGGGCAAAGGGGAAAAACAAAACGTTCTCAACAACGCCATTTTGCCCCAGTCACAAGAATCAATCAAGTCGATGTTACGCGCCGATTTTATGGACGGCAAAGATATTCGCTTAATTGATTATCCAGAAGATCAACGAATCTATGTAATTGGAGCAATTGCCGAACTTCGCGATGAACTGCCCATTCGTATGAGTTGGCAGACTATCCGCGAGTCACATCTAAGCGAAACCAGATTGCGTGCCAAGCGCTACAGCATTTCGGGTGAATTCATTCGTGCTGAAAACCTCCTGAATAAGGGGGTGAAATAATGGAACTTCACCCGCTTTGCACATTATTCCCGCGCATGTCTGGATATGAGCTTGATTGCTTGAGTTTCGACATTAAGGAAAACGGACTGCGCGAACCTATCACTACTTACCAAGGCAAGATTCTTGACGGCGGCAACAGGTACGTTGCTTGCCAAGCGGCAGGAGTTGAACCAGTGTTTAAAGAGTTTGATGGTGAAGATGTCGCATCGTTTGTGATGTCAGCAAACTTTCATCGTCGCCATTTGCATATTAGCCAACATGCAGCAATCGTGGCGAGTGTTCAGGATTGGGCGAAGGCTCAGACCATTGGAAAGCCGTTAAGTGCTCCAGAGAGCAGATTAGCCGACACAACAAAATCCAGAGCAGCAATCTCCGGGGCAAGCATTTCAACCCAGCGACGTGCCGATGCAGTAGCAAAGGCAGACCCAGAGCTTGCAAAGCAGGTTGCACATGGCGAGGTCGGGTTACAACAAGCGGTTGAGCAGGTTGCACCACAGCTTGCATCCAAGCCTAAAAAGCAGTGTGCTCCAGAACCAACACCAGAATCGGAATACAACCCTAACGCGGATGCACTTGCCGAAGCCCACGACACTGTAATTGCGCTTGCCGAAGAAAACCAGCAGCTCAAGGATGCAATCGCTGTCGGTAATCTGCCAGAGTCAGAGCAATCCGCTGGGGAAATCATCAAGGATTTACGTGCCCAGGTGAAAACGCTTGAAGCGGTGCTTGTCTCGACCGAATCACAGCGCGATTCATACATGCGCGAAAACACTGAACTTAAAAACCAGTGTGCAATGCAGCGCAAGACCATTAAAAAGTTGGAGGGCAAATAATGTTGATCCTTCGACCATACCAAGATAAATCCAAGGAAATGTTACGCCAAGGGTTTCGCGAGAGCCATATCAGGCAAATCCTATGTGCAAGCACTGGGGCAGGTAAATCAGTAATCATGTTAAGCATGATTGAATCGGCTCTTGAAAAAGGAAGTCGAATTCTGTTTATTTGCGAGCGCAGGATTCTTGTTGAGCAGTTTTCCGCTCACTTAGACAGCTTGAAAATCGACCACGGCATACTGATGGCAAAGCACTGGCGCTTTCGCCCTGACCGCAAAGTTCAGGTTGCCAGCGCCCAGACATTGGAGCGCATGGAGTCAATACCGATGTTCGATATAGTTTTTATCGATGAGGCCCATGCCTGCATGAGAAAAAGTGTAGTCAACCTGTTCAACATATTTCCGAGTATGCGCGTGGTGGGAGCAACTGCCACGCCATTCAGTCCAAAATTGGCCGGCCACTTTACTAATGTCGTGAACGTCGTGACCATGCGCGAACTGGTTGATGATGGGCATCTGGTTCCATTCCGTGCCTTTGCTGCAAAGGAGATTAACACCGACGGCTTAAAAACCGCGTTTGATGGGGAGTTTGAAAAGGAAGGATTAGAAACCCGCGCGCGCCAGATAACCGGTGATGTGGTATCGGATTACATCCGGCTATCAACCGAGATATTCGGAGAGCTGCGTAAGGGGATCGTTTTTACTTCCGGCATTGCCCACGGCGCTGACCTTGCAGCCAAATTTAACGAGGCTGGAGTCAATGCGGTTCAAATCAGCAGCAATGACGATGACGAATACAAGGCCGATGTACTCAAGGACTTCAAGCGCCCTGATAGTGATATTAAGCTGGTCTTGTCATCTGAGATATTGGAGCGAGGATTTGACCAAGGAGATATTTATTTTGTAATCCTTGCCAAGGCAATAAAGAAGAGTTTCAGCAAGTTTGTTCAGATGATTGGCCGTGGAGCGCGACCGCATCCGGGCAAGGAGGTTTGCATTGTTCAGGATCACGGTAATAACTGGCTGAGATTCAATGAGCTTTGGAGCGAATTGTACAGTTCAGGGGTTAAAGAACTATCTCCTGAGCCAGACAAGGCGCAGAAAAAGGAACCAACGCCAAAGGAAAAGGAAGCCGCCAAATGCCCGAAATGTGGCGCTTTATGGGCTGGAAATTCAGACGTGTGCGCCCATTGCGGCATGGTTCGTGTGAGACGCAACGAGGTTACCGTCACCCCAGGTGAGATGCTTGAATTAGATACTACAGCAGTCAAAAAGGAAAAATTCAGCAGCGAATATAAGGAGCAGTTTTATCAAGAGCTACTGGGATATGCGAGGACAAAGAATTATTCCGAAGGGTGGGCATACCACAAATATAAGGAAAGATTCAAAATTGCCCCTGCATGGAAAAAACAACATGCAGAGCCCGGTCTTGATGTGCTCCGCTGGATCAAAAGCCGTGCAATTGCCTTTCACAACAGGAGGGCCGCGTAATGGACTTCCTGAACTTTGCCGCCGAACGCGGACTGATAATCAAAGACCTTGAGCGCGGACGCTGGGCGCGTGTTCCAACCGTTGACCACCCAAACAAACGGAATGGCGCTTACTTTTACGATGGCGATTATGCCCATGTTCAGAACTGGGCAACCATGGAGCAACCGGAGACGTGGCAGGAGGACAAGCTCCGCACTCCATTTGATCAGGCTGCCATGCAGAAACGTATCGAGGCAAGCCGCAGAGCTCATGCACAGGATCGTGCTGACAGCCAGAGCAAGGCGGCGAAGAAAGCGTGCTGGATACTCAGCCAGGCCGAACTTGATATGCATGCCTACGCCGATTCAAAAGGCTTTTCAGACATGCGCGTCAACGTCTGGCGCAAGCCTGATGCCGATCCTCTCATGATTATTCCCATGTTCTACAGCGGCGAGGTATGCGGTTGTCAGCTTATCGGGATAGATGGCAGCAAGAAATTCTTGACCGGCCAGCAAACCAATGATGCTGTATTTACATTTAATGCCAAGGGGCGCGTATTTCTCGTGGAAGGATGGGCAACCGCAGCCAGTTTGCGTGCCGTCCTTGGCGCGTTAAAGAGCCCGTACACCATTCATGCCTGCTTCTCTGCTGGCAACCTTGGGCGCATGGCTAAGGTATTTCCTGATGCCTTCATTGTTGCGGATAACGACCATAGCGGCACCGGCCAGAAGGTTGCACAGGAATCCGGTAACCGCTGGTGGATGCCCCCTGATGTCGGGATGGACTTCAACGACCTGCATAAACAGCTTGGAACATTCAAAACAAGTCAGCTATTCCGCAAGGCAATGGCAGGAGTATCAGCATGAGTAAAAATCGCAAGGCCCCTGCCTACCAAGAATATGCCGCAGACATGTTATCTAATTTGCAATTTCGCACAATGTCATTGCAGGCGCGCGGCTTGCTCTACACGATGCGCCTGGAGTGCTGGGCTAATGGGCGGCTACCTTCGAGTGCAAAGGATTTGGCGTCTGTGTTAGGTAAACCAGTATCCGAAACTGAATCTTCACTTGATGCAGTTATGCCTTTTTTTGAGGTTGCTGACGGCTTCATTTTCAGCGCTGAATTGGATGGCTATCGTGCGCACTTAGAAAACAGGAAAAACAAGGAAATTGAAGACGGAAAGAAGGGCGCAGCAGTCACAAACGCAAAACGCAAACGCTCTACAAGGCAGTCAAATAAAGGTGTTTCGGGCACCCCGTCAGGCACCCCGTCGAGTACACCGTCAGGCACCCCGTCGGGGTATGGTCGGGGTCTAAGTACAGTAGAGTCAAGTACAGCAAAGCAAAGTCAAGAGCAAAATCTTTCTCCATTAGGGAACAGTATCGTTCTAGAACCATTCGTTCTTAATGGCGAGTTGCACTGATTAAAACTTCCAGCTATCCACACACAAGGAATTCATAAATGAACAAGATCAATTTTACCAATGCACAAATTCAAGAAGCGGCAAGTTATGGGATTGGCGAACAGCAGCTTGCAGAATCGATCCTGATAGCCAGCCAAGCCCGCTTGTTAAATTCCGTGGCACATCTGGCCGTACTTGACCCAAGGGCCGGGTACAACGCACTGAGCAAGTTAGATAACCCAGTTAGTTTGCACCCTGATTTGAAGTATCTGGAATTTTGTTTGCTGTCCATGATTGGGCGCGGGCTGACCGAGAACGAACACGAGACAGCCTTTCAAAAGGTGAAAGGGTGTGCATTGCGTTTAGTTGGCAGTAATGGCTAACAGCGACGCATTGAGGAAAAGGAAAACTCCATGAAGCTAAATTATGACAATGCAAAATGCTGGGGTTGTGTCTATCTTGGCGAGTGCGATGGCAAAACGGTTTGTTACAACCTGGCTCATTTGCCGGTTGCCCAAATCACTGAAAACCTACCTTGCCATGCAATACCGGAATGCAAATCCCACATTGAGACCATTCAAGCACTGATGAAAGCGAGTTACGGGGTAACGCTGCCGAGGGGCAATGATGGGAGCAATCATGACTAATCCGACTACCAGCATGATGCATCCTGAGAATCAGGAAGATGCGGCAATCGATACGACCTGCCAATGGTGGCAGGATAGTGTATCTCTGATTACAGACGACCTGCGCGACATATATTTTAGAATGCCGAGTGGGTCACCGTTCGAGATTGAAATTAGAAATATTGTCAATCGCCTTCAAATTGCCAATGAGAATGCAGCAGCATCATTGGTAGCGCTGAGTTATGGACATGAACGCCACTAGCTCAGCCATTCCAAATGCGGGGCCGTGGGAAGACTTTCATGAGGTGACGCATGCGGATGTATCGCCCTCACCCGTTAAACGTCATCACGCCCCTGTAAATCGTTCGCAAGGATTGCTGACAGATGATGAAATACTCGACGCTTCATTCTGGCGGCTGGATTGCTGGACTGCCGAGGAAATCGACTCGGGTTGTGTGAGACTTTCAAGACTTCTGGAAATGGGCATTCCCTTGGATTCATCCAATGCCGAAGTTGCGGAAATGATGGAACACCTACCCAGTGACCGGCGTTCGCCCTGGTCAGCAATGCTGGCGCTTGCTGTGCTGTATGCGGACTCTATCGACAATTCGCGATTATTCATGAATGCCGGACACGAGTTGATGGGTTTTTACAGGCAGTCGCAACGGGCAAGATCGAACAGATCAGGTGATCCACTATCGCTCTTGATTGCCGAATACCTTGCAGTGATACCGGACATTATGCCGCATGAGCTGTGGAACGATTTCACGGGCCAAGCGCGCGACGGGTTTCATGAAGTTCTCGCTGATTTCGACGGCCATACACTCAGCTTTAACAACAAAGGGGTACTCGACTACATTTCATATTCAGCATTTGCACGAAGAGTGCAGAGAGCGAGATTTCTCCTAAACCACATGCAGCAAAACTCAGCGGAATGATTGATCCAAGAATGCACTCAATGTGCAGGCAGGTAAAAATCAGGAAACGCGGAATACCCCAAACCTTCAATCTGCCGATTTGGGGTGTTAACGTGGGGAGAACAATTCACACCGCCTATTTTCTTTCCAATAAATATTTTAAATCTACCCGCGACAACAGCCGGTTAATGTCGTTATCGGGTTGATACACTGAATTCACTTCGACAGTATTTAGGGGGAAACTATCATGGGAATTATTTCAGGAGCAATGGCAAGTATGTTGGGTGGAGGGCTTACAGCTGCTGGTGATGCAATGCAGAAGTACAACAACAATCAGCAATTGGCTGAACTTGAAACCAATAAGGCAATAGCAATAGCCACTGCTCAGGCAGCAATAAAAAATCAAACAGACAATCAGCAACGAGCTCAACTTGCCGCACGTATTGCACTACCTCAAGCGACTATCGATCAGGCCACGATAGCCAATATGCAAAATGACCCAAACAACTCTTTTGTATCTGGAAATACCCAACTCAATCCAGACGGCACCGCCCCCGACAATGCCGCACCAGCATCTAGTGCGGAAATGGCCGCATATCTTGCACAGAACCCTTCTGAACAAGCAAACTATGCGCCCAGCCCAAAACAACAAATCGGGCTTCAAATTCAACAAGCCATCAAGACTGGTGACATTGATACCGCCAATACTTTGCAGAAACTGGAAGACGCTGGGAAAGTATCTGTCGGATATGGCGGCACCGTAGTCGATCAAAACCAGATTGATCCTGCAACAGGCAAACCAACAATCATTATCGACAATTCAGCTGACCGAACAGGCGTAGGCTTGGCAATGGCTGGAGCGCGTCAAACCAGTGCAGATGCCAATATGGAACGCGCCGATACATACCAGCAACGTGCTGACCAAGGAAAGCCGCTTACTCCGCAGCAAATTGTTATAAACAACGAGATTAATGCGGCAAGAAGCAAGGTTGCCGGAATGTCGGATGCCGATATCAAGTTGCAGACAAACAAGTTCACCGCTTCTGGCCGGGCTAATCCAGCCTATGACCCGATGCTGGCTTCACGCTTGAAACTTGCGGGCAAAAGCAAATTTGGTTACGACGAGGCATTTGACCCTTCGGCACAAGGTAACAGTTCAGCCGCACCGGCAAACAATAGCAATTCGGTACTCAACCGCTTTTCGACTGACCCATCCATGGCAGGTATGAAGACAGGACAGATGACGCCAAACGGTCTCGAAGTCCTCGACAAGAACGGACTCCTCATCGGTCATTACCAATAATCAACCGGGATACAGCCATGCCATTTATTCCACTTGCTACGCCATCATCCAGACGGCCCGCAGATTTTCCGATTGTTTCTCCAGATGAGCAGTCGGATCGTGACGCGGCAGCCGAACGGGTTGTTGCCGGAGAGTTTTCAAATGATATGTCCGATGACAGCAGAGCAACGCTTGCTTTTGAATATCAGCATCGATTCGGCAAAACGCCTCCACCGGTACAGCGCGGCTTTATTCCTTTGGCGAGTGGCACTGGGCAACAGCCAGTAAGCGGGTTTGTTCCGTTGTCGAATTCGGCTAATGATGCTGCAAACCCAAGCCTGATAGATCAGGTATCAAACTTCATAAAAAATGAGGATTTTGGTTCTGACCTCGCATCCATTGCCGGAACGAATGACACGACGGCACCGACTCACCAGAGCGTGATGAGCAATCCGTCACTGTTTAATTCCAATGTTGATCCCAACAAGGGCGCATCCCTAAGTTTGGGGGCTGGCCCGATCCGTGCAGATGTTGCAGCAACCACACAGAAACAGCTATCCAGACTACCTGTCGGGCAACTGGCACAGGTTGCACAGGGTAATGGCCCGGTGGCCGCGCTTGCCAAGGATGTATTGCCGCAATCAATTAACCGTGTGCAGAGGCTTGCCAATGGCGATACGCTGCCACAGTCAGATGAAGATATTGCGCAAGATGCCCTCAGTATGGGCCATGCTGACATGCCACAATCCGCAACAGCAACCGGTGATGACCAAAATGGAGATTGGGGAACTACAGCACTTTCCACATTGCGGGCACCAATAGCAAGCTGGACTGAGCAACTATTCCAGACCGGTGCGACGGCTGCCAGATATGTAGGCGCTGATACAGTGTCCGACAAACTGGGCGACATGGCCGACGATATTACCTCTGTCGGACAGCAAAACATGCAGGGGCAAGGAACGTGGCAGAAACGCCTTGTTGGTGTTGCCGGTGGCATTGGGCAACTTCCTTTTGTTATGGCCGCTGGCCCCGAGGCAATACCAGCCGTATTTGGTTCAACCATGTGGGGATCAGCAGCATACGACACGCGAAAACAGTTGATTGCCAATGGCATGCCTGCTGAAATGGCGACATGGAAATCTGTTCCTGTTGGTATGGCGAATGGCGCGATAGGCGCTTTCTTTGGTTCAGCCGTCAGCGGGTTCCTTGGGAAAGTAGCGCAAACTTCGGGGGACACAATCTCAGAAGTGATCAACAGCGCGAAGAGTTCTCCTGAAACGTGGGCGCGCGGCTGGGCGGCAGATACCGCAAAAAGCACATTGGAAGCGGCTGGCTTCATGGGTAGTCAGGCGGGCGTCACTGCTGCCATGCAAAATAACCTTGGGTTGCCTCAGCAGGATGTAGGCGACGCGGTGAAGGAAGGGATTATTTCCGGCGCATTGATGGGTGTTGCCATGGCCCCCTTGTCGGTTGTGGCATACCGAAACAATGCAATGGCGAAGGGCTGGGCCGCAACCACCATCATTAATCCATTGGCCGCGCCGGACATGCGCACCCGCGCAACGGACATACTCTATCCTGATTTGGTCGACAAGGTAGGCAAGGCAAGTGCCGATTTGTGGAAATCTTCCATGACCGATGCAATTGTCCAGGATACAGACGAAGCAACGGTTCACAACCCAAGCAATTCTATACCCGCAAACGGGGTGAACAACCCCGCCATGCAGCCTGAACCTGTCCCGAGTGGAGACGGGATTGATAACCATCTGGCAGCAGTCGCGGCACAGAAGGAAGCCTTTCTCTCAGATTTCAAGAACGATCCTTACGAACAGGCCAAGATAATCACCGATCAACCTGACATTGCATCGTCAATCAGGGCGGCCAAAGATTTAATCAACGCCCCTATCGATACGACGCGCTATGTAAAACCATCGCCAATGATCGACACGTCGCGCTATGTGCCTGACGATATGGGAACGGGGTTTGTGCCACTGGTTGATGGTGTGGGCAAGGTTACTCCGGAGACGGGAAAGCAGAATATGTCCTCAGCCGGTTCGGGGGACGTTGCCAATGCACAGCAAAATGGATTCGTTCCGCTGGCAGATTACCCCAACATTGAACAGGATGTGAAAACCTCCAGCCCTTGGGATATTCAGCGCACCACTTTGGGGAACCACATTATCAGTGGCGGCCTTGATAACATCAAAGCGCTTGAGCCCGAGTTGCGGAAAGATGGCATTTCATTCATTCGCAAATCAAGAAACAATGAAATTGCCTCGCTGATGGTTTCGGCGAAGGTTGACGCGCCCACCTTGATGACCGCAATGAAAGCCATTGATTCAAGGATGCATGCCGCTCGTATTGCTGATGCCTCTGATATGGTAAACAAGGTATCGGAAAATCCAATTTCATCTAAGGTTCCGACAGCCGGACAGCTTGAGGCAACCGCTGCCAATGCGGCTGAAACTCCCTCACTGGTCTACCAAAAGAATAGCGTCGCTGATATGCAGGCTGAGCGCCTGACCGACTCAACCGGTATTCAGCATGAAGTGATGCCTATGGAGGATGGCCGGTATGAAGTGAGGCAGCAAGGTTCTACCAGTGCCAAACCTGAACCCGCAGACGCTCACCCCGTGCAGGATTCAGCGAATGTAAACGAGTTCTCAGATGATGACTATCGTTCGTTCGATGACCTTGCAGAAAAGGTTCAGGGTGCTCTTCCGGCAGAAAAGTATGATGCGATCCTTCAATCTGTTGGCGACGAGTACAGGGACAAATCCAATAGAGAATATTATCAGGCACTCACAAACCGATTGAATGAGGCGCTTAATTCCCCTGATAAGGCCGAGTTATATTCTCAAGGCGGTGCGGTTAATAAACCGCATGATGTGAATTCAGCACGGAAAGCATTGCTTGATGCGCACAACATGAGCGACAGGGCAGCGCTTAAATCCATGCTGGATAACGGCAAGGCCAATGTTATTACGTCAGACGATGCCCGCAATATACTGGGCGACAGGCTGTACAGTCACACCGAGAATGGCGGTAATCGGTTTGCGCGCCAGGTTTCCGAAGAGCTTGCAGCTGACAATGATGCTGCATTCAAGCACGGCGTTACCCAGAGCAAGTCATTGGAAGGGGCGCTCAGGGAGGTTGCAAAGTCAGAATATCATGGAGAGCACACCCGCGTTGATGAACGGGACGAGAGCGGCGCAGACCACCGGTACGTGTTCACCACTCCAACAGGAAAGCCTTTCCATGTCTATGAATCTGACGATGGGCGGGTATGGATTGATGTCAGCAAGCTTGAGCATGGCGGCGAAGGCCAGTCTATCTATGCCGCTGTAGCAAACTACGCGCACAACGCACACAAGATATTTGTCGGTGATCCCAATGGGGTATCGAAGGATGCCATGATTCGGCGCACCAGCAACATGCTGTCTTCCGCGTTGAGGTTTGGAACTACCCGCCATCTTGAGGCATCCAAGGAACAGCTTGCCGGAGACAAGGCAAATGGTATTGAGCCGTTGAGTTGGAGCGGTACCGACATTGACAAAGTGGAAGCGCTGATCCACACTTTTGTAACCACTGCCGAACGCATGGCACCCGAGATAAAGAAATATGGCTACGACTTTCAGGCTGGAAGATTCACCGATGGTCAAGGCAGACCCATCACTGGCGCTGCCATATCCTCCAATCTCCCCAGAGTTGCGAGAATTGGCGAGGCGTCAGCGCGTCGCGCTGTTTTCCTCAAGTCCCTTATATCAGGCGGCGGCGAGGGAGTCGGGGAACGAAGCGGAATACTGGAGCAGGTTCTCCGCTGGGGGGATCATGGTCATCCAGGAAGCCTTGATGCCATTTTCTCACGCGGAGTTGATGGGCATGACGTATCTGGAAATAGCCCGAGCAGCGCAGAAAAAAGCGGATCAAGAGATTCATCAGGGGTAGCCAAGGCTTTCTACAACCCCAAGGATGGCAAGACCTACTTCATTGCAGACCACCTATCCAAGGATGCCACGCCAGCCGAACTCAGGGGTTTGGTACGTCACGAGATAGCCGTTCACGCGCTCAACCTGGGCAAAGGTAGCAAACAGTTTTCCGGCATACTCAAGAATATTGAGACCATGCGCAATCTTGGAAACAAGTATGTGGTGGATGCCTATAAGCGCGTTCCTTCTGACACTGCGCCGGAGCACGTCAACCAAGAAACCCTTGCATACCTGATACAGCACAGCCCTGAACTGGGCATCGTCAAACACTTCATTGGATGGTTCCGTGAGCAGCTTCGTTCTATTGGATTCAGAGGGCCTTATTCGGTTACTGACGTGCGCTACATGGCGCAGACCGCACTATCCAAGTCATTCCGCGAGTCCTATTCTAATGCTTTGAATGAAGCACTGAAACCGGAAGCCGCAGAGAAACGCCAGCCACGCACCGATTATGAGCGTGCATTGCAGGAAGCGGAAATGTTCAGCCGCGATTCTTCCAACACCGGCCATGATCGAGACGACGGCACAGAAAGCCCGTGGAAAATTCAGCGCAATAATTCAGGAAACCAGATTATCAGCGGGCGTGCCGATAGCATCAAGGAGTTGGAACACCAGCTAAAACGGGAAGGTATTTCGTATTTGGTGAAACGTAATGCCGATGGAACTAACTCACTTGTCGTGTCGGCCAAAGTAGATGAGCCCACATTAAAGAGTGCATTGGATGCCATACGGGCCAGAGCAAATGATTTAGATCGACCCGCCAAGGTACAAAACGCATACGCACCTGGCGTAAACCATGTTGGCATGATCAATGACAGTGCGCAGCGTACCTCTAAAGCTGCCGATAGCTTTGATGCAGTCAACAGAGACAAGCCCATCACCCGTGAGGAAGTTCTTGCGCCTCTGCTTCATGCGCTGGATGCCACAATCTATCAAGGGCGCGTCAAGGGTGCAAACCGTCTTGGCTACTATCGCCCCAATCTGGAGGAAATCCGCATCAAGAAGATGGGGGACATTGAAGTCGCTGCCCATGAAATCGCCCATTTGCTTGATGACCGTATACCTGAAATACGCAGGGCATGGCTGACAGACAAGGGTTTGCGTGATGAACTTCGGTCAATCAGTTACGACCACCAGAAGGTAAACGAGGGGTACGCCGAAGGTATGCGCCTGTTCCTGACACAACCGGAAGCCTTGGAAGACAGGGCGCCAAGGGTGTATGACTGGATTGAAAACTTTACCCAGAACCACGAATACGGCCCCGCTTTGAAAAAGGCACAGGCAGGCATGACGGCATGGTTCGGGCAAGATGGCATCAACCGCGCGCGCAGCAAGATAGGGTATCCACTCGACCTAAATAAATCATTCGATGGGTTATGGGATAGGTTCCGTCAGTCAACAGTTGATGACCTGCATGGAATTATGCGCATGGAGCAGGACTTGACCGGAAAACTTAGTCCGGTAGGTGCTTATGAGTCTGCCCGCCTGTCTCGGGCATCACAGTCTATCGCTGATGGTGCAATCCGCAACGGCTACCCAGTCAAGAAACCGGACGGATCATTTACATATAAAGGTAAGGGGCTGGAAGAAATACTCAAGCCGCTGGCATCAAACCTTGATGATTCGTTGCTGTACTTTGTGGGCAAGAGCGCTGCTGAGTTGATGAAGCAGGGCCGTGAGCATCTATTCACGCCCGGTGAAGTTCAATCCATGCTGGGACTGCGCACACCTGAACGTGATGCGGCATTCAAGGAATATCAGACGTGGAACAAGGGCATTCTTGACTTTGCCGAAGCGCATGGCGTTATCAATCCTGATGCCCGTGCACAATGGCAACGGACACAATACATGCCGTTTCACCGAGTTGGTACGGGCGAAGGAGCCAAGGGAAAGCCCGGTGACTGGTCAGGGATCAAGGCATTGACTGGCGGCACCGACAACCTGCGCGACATTCTGGGCAACATGACCGCCAATGCAGCGCAATTGATCGACAAGGCAGTCAAGAATGAAGCACGCCAGAAGGTTGCCGCCTTGTCTGCTGAACATAGCGGCGGTAGATTCATGGTCAAGATCGACTCTGAAACACGTCCGGTCAAGCTGGATAAGAAGATGGTGCTTGATGGTTTGCTCAAGACCATGGGTATTGATCGTGCCAAGAACCTGCCGCCTCATGTTCAGAAAATGATTAAGGCGCTGGAGGATGACTTAGCCAGCAATCCGGGCATGATGGAATTCTTTATCGGCAATCAACCGCCAGCAGGGGGTAACGTTGTGGCCGTACTGAACCACGGCAAGCCGACATGGTACGAAGTGGCCGACCCGATTCTATACCGCGCATTGTCAGCTATCGACCGGCCCGTCATGCCATGGATCGTCAAATGGCTTGGACTACCCAAGCGCGTTGGACAAGTGACCATCACACTTACACCAGATTTCATGTTGAGAAACATCGCGCGCGACACCATCATGGGTGCAGTGATGAGCCGTGCCGGATTCGTGCCTATCATGGATTCATTGAAGGGTATGAAACTGCGCCTGACGAATGATCCACTCTACAAGGATTACATCGCCAATGGCGGCGGATTAGCCAGCATCTACCTGGACGAGTCTAAATTCCGTGCCAAGTTGGAAAAGTTCTATTCCAAACAGGGTATCGACTACCGCACTGTGCTGGATTCTCCAGCCAAGATGCTGAACTTCATCGAGCATATGAGTGATGCCTTTGAAATGTCCACACGGCTTGGGGAATATCAACGCGCCATTGCACAAGGCGTGAATCCCAGACATGCGGCCTATCTTGGGCGGGAAGTTTCGACTGACTTTGCCATGTCAGGTGATAGCCGCGCCCTCTGCTGCCTCTACAATACGGTAATGTTCTTGCGGCCGGCAGTTCTATCACTTGACCGCCTGTACCGTGGATTTACTCAAGACCCCAACAAGGGCGCCATTGCAATCAAGGCGGGAATGGTGGCTCTCATGTCGATTGCACTGTATCTACAGAACCGCAACGACCCGCGCTATCAAGCCCTGAACGACTGGGACAGGGACACGTACTGGCATTTCTTCATTGGTAACCAGCATTTCCGGTATCCCAAGATATGGGAAATCGGGGCTATGGCGTCGGTTGCCGAGCGCAGCGTAGAGAAGATGATAGCGGGCGACCCGATGGGCTTGGGTAAGGACTTCATTCGAATTGTCGGGAATACATTCGGCATGAACTACAAGCCGCAGGTTATCGCGCCACTGATTGAGCAGGCAGAAAACCGGAGTGATTTCACCAATGCCCCCATCGAGACGCCCGGAATGGAAAACGTTCAACCGTTCCTTCGCGCCAAGCCGTGGACAAGCGAGACATTGAAAGCCGCTGGCATGGCAACCAGAAACCTTCCAGAAGCCTTGCAAGTGAATCCGGTACGGGCTGAGGCATTGTTACGCGGGTACTTCAATACTTGGGCGCTGTATGGGCTGACTCTATCGGACAGGGCATTCTTTAATGACAAACTCCCGACCAGTCGCACCGATCAAATGCCGGTAGTTCGCAGTTTCTACAGCCAAGAACCGCCCGAGCATACCAAGTATGAGACCCAGTTTTATGACATGTTGAAGGAAGCCAAGGAATTAACCGGCACCCTGCATGAACTGGACAAGATAGGTATGCCGGAGATTGCCGACCAGAAGGAACGTAACCCAATGGCCGGTGAATCATTCCCCTTGGAGCGTGCCGCCAAGAACTTGCAGGGCATCAATCAGGATATGCGCCTCGTGCAACGGTCGAACATGACACCTGACGAGAAGCGCCAGAAGCTTGACGCCCTGACAGTGGAGCGCAATAGCCTGCTCAAGGAAACGGTGGAAGACGCCCAGAAAGCACAGGCGGCAAGGAAATGAATGTTTCAGTTTAATGTTTCCGGAAACAATAATATTGGGGAGTAATATGGATATCACAGCAAATACGAACAGCACGCCGCGAATTCACAAGTTCAGGGGTAAGGTGCAAGAGCTTGGCTACAAACGCTTTGAGATAGTTGCCAGCATTCAATCAATAGCTGACCTGCGCGCAGTTGCAAAGGCAGGCAACATCCCAACATATCAGGCATTCGAGCAGGCCGTTAAGCTGCTGGTGGAGCAACGCAAATCAAGTGTTTCCGGAAACAATGCACGCAACAGCACGCAGCAAAGTGCAACAGAATGCAACAGGGGAAATGCTGTTGCGTAAGGCATGGCAACGAGCGCCCCGTCTCTGTCTGCACATGGACAGAATGCGGACATCTTTGGTCATTCTGTATCCTTGCTTAGCGTTCGCTCAGCGATGGGAAAAGTTTCCGGCAACGTAATATTTGGGTTTGATCAGGTTGCCAGATGTAGGTTGCCAGACTGGTTGCCACAGTATTGACCGTTACAAGTTGTGGCAACCTGCAGTTTCAAAGGGTCGCGTCTCAGGTTACCAGATACGGGGTTATCAGAACGGTTACCACTGGTGTGCGGGCTGATGTAACAGCTAATCATGCAAGGTTTCAGCGTTCAAGGTTTCAATTGGTTTCAACGAAAACGCCGCTTTCACTACACCTGAAACCATGCTTGAGCTGAAACCAAGTGGATTATCTAGATAATCAAAGAAATTGCATAGTCTTTTCGGACTATATGAATTCTTTCGAAAGTGGCGCAACCTATATCGTGGGTATTTGCGAAACCAACTTTGGGAGTTTCAGCATGCGGATTCTATTTCTTGTAGTGTTATTACTGTCTGGTTGTGCATCTGCGCCTGTTTACACTCCGCCGCCTCCCCAGTTGAGGATCACTTTTATAACCGACCCTCCAGGAGCTGTGCTATATCAAAACGGAGTTAGACTAGACGGATATGCTCCTTTAACTTTGTCTTACGATCCAAATGCTACCCGCAAGCTTGGAGGAAATATTACAGAAGTGACCGCTCGATGGCAGAGCGGCGCATCAATCACTATTAAACCACACATCAATCCTGACGAAAGCTATAGCTGGACTCAAACCATAACGCGACCTGCTATACCTGGACGTGATATTGATGAGCAGTTTGCTTTGCAGGTTGAAGCTATGAGGCAACAGCAACAGGCGCAACAAATTCAACAGCAACAGCAGTACCAACAACAGCAACAGCAGCAATCATCAGAATCAAATGCGGCCCTTAGTAATATCGTCAACAGTGGCGTATTATCGAATATCGGCCAAGCATTAGGCGGCGCTCTTGGGCGTCATTGATATTGCAAACCATAAGCAAATAAATCATCAGGAGATTCAAATGAAAACTATGTTATTGATTGCTCTATTTTTCGCTTCAATTTATTCGGTTGCAGCATCGGCTGCATGTAACAAATCATGGGTGTGCGATAGCAATGGTCAAAATTGCCGAACTCAAGATATTTGCACTGGCTCTCTTGATCTTCCATCAACTAACCTACCACCTGTCCAGCCGTTACCGTCAACACAATTGCAACCATTGCCGTCAATAGCGCTGCCACCTATTGGAACATCGCATTGCCAATACTTACAGGTAAACGGTAGATGGCAAAATGTTTGTCAATAATTCCCCAGCGTGGGCAACGCAAGCCAGAGCACAGCGACGGCCCACATAACTTGCGCTTCGCAAGTTAGCCCTTGCTCCATGCCAGCCGTTGCCCAGGTTGAACAGTTGCCGGTAAGTCTCAGTCAGCGTGCTTACGAATCCAGGCAGTAATCTTGCTATTCAGTTTCAGCCCAAAGGACTCATCTGCTGTTTTTTCGACTTCGGGCGTCGGCATGTTTGCCAGTTCCTGACTAATACGGGGTGACGCCACGTCTGAGGAAACGCCCGTCAGGCAGTTTCGGTAATGTTCAGCGTGCGACTTTTCGGAAATGACGACCATATCAGCCCCCTCGTTTTCTTGATGTGGGTAATTGTATACCTGTTGGACTCGCGTTTTTAGTTTCGCCGCTTGGGTATTTCATGTAGAATTTGTTAATGGCTGATGCGATTTTTTCTCGCGCCTCACTCAGCTTTCATCTACCGCACTGTATCAACAATCCGAATTATTAGCCGATCCATGATCAGAGGAGCGGCGCGCGCCTGTCTATTTCTGGTCACATTTTAGAAAGGAACAACCATGCCCAAGAAATCCAACACCCCATTGCTATCACCCAAGTTTGCATTAGCCCTCCAATTAGCCAACGAAATACACAGCACTCAGGCCCGCAAAGGTTTGGGCGCGCCTTACATATCCCACTTGATGGCCGTCAGCGGCTTGGTACTGGAACACGGTGGAGATGAAACACAAGCCATCGCGGCTTTATTGCACGATTCCGCTGAGGACTGCGGAGGCCGTCCCATGCTTGAATCGGTGCGCGTCATTTTTGGTGATGAAGTTGCCCAGATAGTTGAAGCCTGTACTGACACCTTCGACAATCCAAAACCTGACTGGCTGCCCCGCAAAAAAGCTTACTTGTCTGCCATGACCACCAAGCCGGGATCAACCAAGCTGGTAACTTGCGCGGACAAGTTGCATAACATCAGCCATACCTTGAGGGACATTAGAACAGAAGGTGCTGAGACGTGGAAGGTACGAATGGAGAAATCCGCGAACGCCAGCGGTGAAAAGCAGTGCTGGTATTACTTGGGCTGTCTTGAGGCGCTATCCTTTGAGTGGAGTAATCCGATTCTGGATGAATTCGCCAGATCAGTTATTTTGCTATGTGAATTGGTTGGTACGCCAGAGGATGTAACCCGAGCACATGACATTACCGAGTTATAGAGTCAGCGAGATGGAGAAATCGGGAATAGCCAGGCAGATTGCCAAACATCGTTAACCACTTGCGATAGAGATGGGTTTATTGATGGGTACAAAACAAAAACGCCCCGAAGGGCGCATTGCTACAAGCTACTTGGCGGAGAGAGAGGGATTCGAACCCTCGGTTAGATTTTGTCCAACGCTCCCTTAGCAGGGGAGTACCTTCGACCACTCGGCCATCTCTCCGGAAGGCCGCGCAGATTACCGTAATCCCAGCAAAAGGTCAAACGTTAGCCTCTTCCAATATGAAATGAGTCTGAAGGGTTGACGTATTTCCAACATGAAATGAGTCTGAAATTGATTTGCCGGGTCGGTCATTATGCGAGGCATGGTGATCAACATGGAAGAAGCAAAGCTACAGACCTTGGAGCAGATCAAGGCATTTTTGGACGGCACATCGGAGGTGGCATTCCGGGTTCCAAAAGAAGATCGCAACCAGTTTATCGAGCGGGTGCTGAAGCGGTTTGGCTACGCCCCGCACGGGCGGATAGACAAGGGCGTGTTACTGCGCTATATCGGGCGTATGACTGGGCTGTCACGCCAGCAAGTCACCCGCTTGGTGCGGCAATACCGTAAAGACGGGAAGCTATCGAAACGGCTTTGCGCGCCCAAGCAAGGTTTCACCTACCGTTATACCGCAGCAGATGTGGCCTTGTTGGCCGAGACGGACGTGCTGCATAGCACCCTGTCCGGACCTGCCACCAAGAAAGTCATGGAGCGTGCGTACCAAGTGTTTGGCGACCAGCGCTACGAGCGTCTGGCAGGCATCTCGGTTTCTCATCTGTACAACCTGCGTGGAAGCAAGCCGTACCAGAACAAACGACGGCATTGGAGCAAGACCAACCCGACGAGTGTTCCCATCGGCAAACGCCGTGCCCCGCAGCCTGACGGCGTGCCGGGCTACATCCGCATAGACAGCGTGCATCAAGGCGACATGGACGGCGTCAAGGGCGTGTATCACATCAATGCGGTGGACTGCGTGACGCAGATGCAATTCGTCGCCACCTGCGAGAAGATCAGCGAGGCGTACATGCTCCCGGTCATCCGGCAGTTGCTGGATGGATTCCCGTTCATCATCCTGGGGTTTCATTCGGATAACAGTTCGGAATACATCAACTACCAAGTAGCAAAAATGCTGAAGAAGTTGCTGGTCGAATTCACCAAATCCCGTCCACGGCATTCCAATGATAACGCGCTGGCAGAATCCAAGAACGCATCGGTGGTGCGCAAGCATTTTGGCTATGCGCATATCCCGCAACACTGCGCCAGTCTGGTCAACACTTTCTGTGCCGAATTTCTCAACCCCTACGTTAATTTCCACAGGCCATGCTTCTTCCCGGAAACGATCACGGACGCCAAGGGAAAAGAACGCAAGAAATACCACTACAAGGACATGATGACGCCTTATGATAAATTCAAATCAATACCTGAGGCCAGTCAATACCTCAAAGCTGAAATTACCATCGAACAACTGGATGCGCAGGCGGCAGAAATGAGCGACAATGATGCAGCCTCGGCACTCAATAACGCAAGAAAAAAACTGTTTAAAGATATCGCTGCGGCAATGAAAAAGCAGGCTTGAAAAATCAAGTTTGCAAGGCAAAGCGAACAAGCACCTATGAGTTAGACCGAACCCGAACAAAGTAATTTACTCAAATTCAAAACCCTTCGTTCAGACTCATTTCTGAATTGGAAAATACTACGTTATGCTGCTTCCTGATCCAAATCGAACACTTTGTGCAACACACGAACAGCCAATTCCATGTATTTTTCGTCGATCACCACGGATATTTTGATTTCTGAAGTAGAGATCATCTGAATATTGATACCTTCTTCAGCAAGGGCACGGAACATTTTGCTGGCAATGCCTACATGGGAACGCATACCCACGCCCACTACCGACACTTTAGCATTCTTGTTATCTCCGATCACATCACGCGCGCCGATGTGCGGCTGCACCTGATTTTTCAGGATGTCCATCGCCTTGTTGAATTCATTACGATGCACGGTGAAAGAGAAGTCGGTCGTACCATCCGCCCCCACGTTTTGAATGATCATGTCCACATCCACATTGGCATCGCTCACCGGGCCAAGTATCTGATACGCGATACCGGGTTTGTCCGGTACTCCTCGCACGGTGATTTTGGCTTCGTCGCGATTAAAAGCTATGCCTGAAATGATTGCCTGTTCCATTTTATCGTTTTCCTCAAAAGTAATCAGTGTGCCCTCGCCCGGATCATCCAGGAACGATGAAAGCACGCGCAATTTGACCTTGTATTTTCCGGCAAATTCGACTGAGCGAATTTGCAGCACTTTGGAGCCCAAGCTGGCCATTTCCAGCATTTCCTCAAAGGTAATGCTCTTGAGTCGGCGTGCTTCCGGCACCAGACGCGGGTCAGTTGTATAAACCCCATCCACGTCGGTATAAATCTGGCATTCATCGGCGTGCAGTGCTGCGGCAACCGCTACACCGGTTGTATCCGACCCCCCTCGCCCCAACGTGGTAATGTTGCCTTGCTCGTCGATACCTTGAAAACCGGCCACCACGACCACATAATTTTTAGCCAAGTCGGCACGGATGTTCTGTTCATCTATGCTCAGAATGCGTGCCTTGTTAAAAGCACTATCCGTCAGGATTCTAACTTGTCCGCCGGTGTAGCTCTTGGCCTTCAAACCCATTTCCATCAGGGCCATGGACACCAAACCGATTGTGACTTGCTCTCCGGTGGAAACCACCACGTCAAGCTCGCGCGGATCGGGGTTATCCTGAATTTTTTTCGCCAAATCAATCAACCGGTTGGTTTCGCCGCTCATGGCCGAAACCACAACAACAACCTGATGACCCTGCGCCTTGAATCTGGCCACGCGTTGCGCCAAGCTCTTGATGCGCTCGGGTGTACCCACCGACGTACCGCCATATTTTTGAACAATCAATGCCACGATAGCTTTACCTGTCTTACGAAACGGGCTGAATTCTACCTGAAGTTACGACAAAAAACGAGGTCGCTGCCGCGTCTGTTACACTGATGACTGTTATTACATCGCTTTAACTCCATGCAAAAAATGAGTCAGCGCAGCGCCCCGGCGGACGACATGCAGCGCCTTGCCGATACAGGAATTGCCTTGCTGCTCGCACGTATTTACGCGGCGCGAGGTATTTCCGACATCTCGCAACTGGAAACCGGTCTGGCCAGCCTGCACTCTTTCAGCCTGCTAAAAAACGCACCTCAAATGGCTAAGCTGCTGGCGGACGCCATTGCTCAAAATAAGAAGCTCCTGATCGTCGCTGACTATGACTGCGATGGGGCAACTGCTTGCGCGGTGGGACTACGCGGACTACGCGCCTTCGAGGCCAGAGTGGATTTCATTGTGCCGAACCGTTTTGAATATGGGTACGGCCTAACGCCGGAGATTGTTCGACTCGCCGCAAAATCGAAACCCGATATTTTAATTACCGTGGACAACGGCATCTCCAGCGTGGAAGGAGTAGCCGAAGCCAATCGACTGGGTATGCAAGTGCTGGTTACCGACCACCATTTGCCCGGCGACGCCTTGCCGAATGCCCTGTGCATCGTCAATCCAAACCAGCCGGGCTGCGAATTCCCCAGCAAAAATCTTGCAGGCGTGGGAGTGATGTTTTATGTGTTGCTGGCGCTACGGGCGGAGCTGAGATCAAGGGGAGCATTTGTGGTTGAACGAGCGTCCCCCTCCCCCGGAGGGAGAGGGGAGCCAAATCTCGGCAATCTGCTCGATCTCGTTGCCTTGGGAACGATCGCAGATGTGGTCAAGCTCGACAAAAACAATCGTATTCTGGCCCAGCAAGGATTGCTGCGTATCCGTGCGGGACGTGCTTGTGCGGGTATAAATGCACTGCTGCAAATTGCCAAAAAAGACTACGCCAAGGTATCCAGTTATGAACTTGGATTTGTCGTCGGGCCACGCCTGAACGCAGCCGGACGCCTTGAAGATATGAGCTTGGGCATTGATTGTTTACTCAGTGATGACCCATCCGAAGCCTCAAAAATCGCCGATAAACTCGACTCCTTGAACCGGGAACGGCGCAGCATCGAAGCCAATATGCAGGAAGCCGCTCTGGCCGCTTTGGACAACATCAATCCAGCCGAAAGCAGCAGCCTCGCGATGTTCGACGAAACATGGCATCAGGGCGTGATCGGCATTCTCGCTTCGCGGCTGAAAGATAAATTTCACCGTCCGGTGATTGCCTTCGCACGCGCTCAAACCGGAGAATTAAAAGGCTCCGGGCGCAGCATTCCAGGCTTGCACCTGCGCGATGCACTCGACCTTCTTTCCAAGCGCCACCCGCATTTGTTGCAAAAATTTGGCGGACACGCCATGGCAGCGGGTTTGAGTATCAAGGAAGAACATTTTGCAGAGTTTCAGTCTGCCTTCGAATCCGTTGCACACAGTCTGCTCTCTCCTGCCGACCTCACCCGGATCATCGAAACGGACGGGGAGTTGAATGAAGCCGACTTTTCACTCGACATTGCACGCAGCCTGGAACAACAGGTTTGGGGGCAAGGTTTCCCGCAACCAGTGTTTGAGGGCGAGTTCACCGTAGATAACCAGCGTGTGGTCGGCGAAAAACACCTAAAACTCAAACTCTCAGTTCACCAGAACAGTTTTGACGCTATACGTTTTTTCAGCACCGAATCGATGCCGCGACGTATTCATGCCGCCTACAAACTTGCTGTCAACGAATACAACGGAAAATCCACGCTGCAACTCCTCATTGAACATTGGGAAGCGATCCCTTCGACTGACACAGGCGAGTCACTTCGATAAACTCAGTACAGGTCCTTCGCCCCGCTCAGGACGCTGTATAATGAGCACCTTTCAAAGAATCTGGAACACATAGCATGGAAGCCGAAAAACTCAACTCCCTCACTAACCAGCTGCAAGATTTGGCCTTACGCAGCGCGGAATTACGGAGGTATCTTTGACTTCGATACCAAGCAGGAACGACTGACCGAAGTTTGCCAACTCGCCGAAGATCCGGCCATCTGGCAGGATGCCAAACGCGCTCAGGAATTGGGCCGCGAGCGCAAAATATTGGAAGGCGTGGTACTCGGACTGGTCAAAATCCAGCAAGACCTCAGCGATGCGGGCGAACTGTTTGAAATGGCTCAGGCCGAAAACGACGAGGAAAGCCTGAACGGTACGGACGCCGACATTCAGGACATCGAAAAGCGCGTCGCGGACATGGAATTCCGCCGCATGTTCGCCCACCCGATGGACCCGAACAACTGCTTCGTCGATATTCAATCCGGTTCCGGCGGCACCGAAGCCCAAGACTGGGCCTCCATGCTGTTGCGCATGTATCTGCGCTACTGCGAGCGCAAGGGTTTCAGCGTCGAAGTGCTGGAACAATCCGATGGCGAAGTTGCAGGTATCAAAGGCGCATCACTCAAAGTGAGCGGTGACTATGCCTATGGTCATCTGCGCACCGAAACCGGCGTGCACAGGCTGGTACGCAAATCGCCGTTCGATTCCGGCAACCGCCGCCATACCTCGTTCTCCAGCGTGTTTGTCTTTCCCGAAGTGGACGACTCCATCGAAGTGGAAATCAATCCCGCCGACCTGCGCGTGGACACCTACCGTGCTTCGGGAGCCGGCGGGCAACACATCAACAAAACCGACTCGGCGGTGCGTATCACCCACCTGCCCACCAACATCGTCGTGCAATGTCAGAGCGACCGCTCGCAACACCGCAACCGCGCCGAAGCCATGGCAATGCTGAAATCGCGTCTGTACGAAGATGAGCTACGCAAGCGCAACGAAGAAAAGCAGGTGCTGGAAGATGGAAAATCCGACATCGGCTGGGGACATCAAATTCGTTCTTATGTGTTGGATCAATCGCGGATCAAGGATTTGCGTACCAATGTTGAAATCGGCAATACACAGAGCGTGCTGGATGGTGATCTTGATGATTTCATTTCGGCAAGCTTGAAGCAAGGGGTTTAAGTTTGACGCTTGATGCAACAACCAATATTGTAGGTCGGGTTTCAACCCGACAAACAACTCCGGCAAGTGGCGATGTTGAGTTACACCCGCAAGTGGGTCAACTCTCTTTGATCTTCAACAGGAACTCGCGGTCAATCGCATCTTTTTCGCGATAGCCCGTCTTGGTTTTCAGGAGCCCGTCAACATCCAGCGTCGGGATCGTCACCCCTTCAATTTCGACATGCCGGATAAAGGGCCGCAACGACTCATAGGTTTCCCCGTTTGCGGCAAAAAGAATATCAATCACCAACTCATCGGCAACGCGGATATTCTGTATTTCCTCCGCATTCGCTTCTTTGGAAAACCACCATGCTTCCAACTCTTTCGAAGACTCAAGAAATCCCAGACTGCGAATCAGCCTCTCGCCATTCGCCTCGTCGAACGGAACAACCAGATCAATATCCTCTGTCGCCCTGTTAAAACCGTGCAACCGAACTGCCTGCCCCCCGACAAGAATGTAATCGACCCCATTTTGCTGGAGGAACTTCAACAGGCTATGCAGGTCTGGTGTGTTCATTCACCCACTCCCGTACTTTTCTGGCACGCGCCGCATCCATCTCATCGAACATAGACTGCGGGCCGCGAAATACGCCTTTAGATTGAAAATTTGGAATAGCCAGCGATTTCGTCATGGCATCCAGCTTTGCCCCACGAAGCAGAGCCTCCTCCGGAGAGGATGCAACAGGGTTCCAGTTTTTATTTCCGACGATACGCATTCAAATCTCCATGTTGCAAAATAATTTTCGCCCATGAACTCCAATGTCCGTTCCTTGTGTTTTTTGGTCATTCAGAAACGCAATTTCATCCGTGTCGGGAAGGTAGCGGTCAATGCGCTCAATTGCTTCGAGAATATGCTCAAGATAATCCGGTATGCGCAAAACGTCAGCTTTGCTCATACCGTTACGGCCTCGATCAACACTTGTTCACGGAATTTTTCGGGAAGCGCGTTCGGGGTCAGTACATCCACGCAGACATTGAGCAGCTTTGCCACTTCCACTTGTATTTTCGCGATGTCCATCAGCGTAGTTTCCGGCGTGGGCTCGACCAACAGATCAAGATCGCTACCTTCGGTATCGTCGCCATGCAGCGCAGAGCCGAACACGCGCACATTAGTAACGCGATGACTGAGTGCGATGCGGCGAATTTCATCGCGATGGACTTGCAGGGCTATAGAAGGACGCATAGCATAATTCCTTTATGGTTCATGGCTATTATATCCGCTACATGCAAGACTGGTAGGTTTGCAATTACAACCCCCAAGGATTAAATACCTGCGCGAGACACTGCGCCACGCCGAGCACTTGTTCCAGTCCTTGCTACACTGAGCATTGATCATGCGCTGTGATGGTGCGGGATTGATCGAACGGGCGGGCTGGGGCATAGAAAAGCGCTAAGATAGCGAAAATGAAGCAATGAGGGTTACACTCATCAGGATTCGTCAGCGCTTATGGACTTAACACTGTTTATGCTACCCACCACTCACGAAATAGCTGTCTTATAGTAAATGGACTACGTCTATCTCTGTCAATTGCGCAAAAGCCATCCCGCATGGCATTTGCTCACACTGGATACTGCGCCGCTGATCGCCGGATTTTTACATCACGCCTTCATTCGTCCCAATAAACGCTCGATTCGCCAACGTGAATTGGTGTCGGCCCTGGACGATTATTTGTATGACTTGCATTTATCCTACGGGGATAAACTCTATCCCAGACCGGCCAAAGAATATCTCGATATCTGGGCCCATGCGGATTATGCCTTTCTGCGCAAATACTATCCACCGCAGGAAGATGAGGCCGAGTATGACTTGTCTGCGGCAACCGAAAAAGCACTGGAATGGCTGAACAGTTTGCGCGAGAAACAATTCGTCGGAACGGAATCCAGGCTGCTGACGATATTTGAATTGCTGCGCAATCTGGTGCACGATACTGAAAGCGATGCAGAAACGCGGATTGCCGAACTGACCAAACGCAAAACAGAAATTGAAGAAGAAATTTCCCGCTTGCAAGCGGGTGAAACCCCGCTATCGCTCCCTTCATCCACGCAAGTTAAAGAACGTTTTTTCCAGATCGAAGAAACGGCACGGCATCTGCTATCCGACTTTCGTCAGGTCGAAGCCAACTTTCGCCAACTGGATCAGAAAACCCGTGAGCGTATTGCGCTGGCAGACAAACCGAAAGCCGAGTTGTTGACAGAAATCTTTGGTGAGCAGGATGCAATCAGCTTGTCCGATCAGGGGCGAAGTTTTGAAGCCTTCTGGACATTTCTGATGTCGCTGGAACGGCGTGAAGAGTTGCAAACATTATTGTCACAGGCTCTGGAATTGCCGGAAATTTCAGGCATGACATCCGAAAAACTTTTGGCCAGGCACCCGCAAGACCGCTGGTTGGCAGATTACCGTTTTCATCTTTCCGAAGCGGGCGAAAAAGTCCAACGAACTGCCGCGCAACTGGTGGAACAATTACGCCGCTTTCTCGATAGTCAGATGTGGCTGGAAAACAAGCGCATTGCCGAGCTGATCCGCGATATAGAAAAACAGTCACTCGCCATCAAACACACGCCCCCCAAAGCTACCGACTTTACCACTTTGCCGGAACCCAAAATCGACATCAATATTCCCTTTACCCGCACCCTGTTTTCCCCGCCACGCAAAATCCGTATGACCGATGCTGCGCCGCTGCTGGGCGAGAGCGAGTTTTCCGCCGATGCCTTGTTCAGCCAGCACTACGTGGATGAAGGGCTGCTGCGAACCCAGATTGCCCGGATGCTGTCTGAAAAAGGCCAGGCGTCAATGTCGGAAATTGTTGATAAGTATCCCGTCACGCGCGGCATGGCGGAAATCGTCACCTATATCAATCTGGCGAACCGGGATGAAAAGTCCACTATCAATGAAGCACAGCGCCAGCAAATCCCCTGGTGCGATGCGGAAGGTAGGCAACGTTACGCAGATATTCCGCTCGTCATTTTTACCCGATAAATAACCAGTTGCCTTTCCAAAAAGGACATCGGCTGTATTAACCAATATCCCCCATATATCTGGCGTCACTTTGGCGACAGTGATACACTAACGACTCAATTGAACAGGGAGGCCATCATGGGTGCTGTCTCAACCAAGCAAGAACGGATCGGCGCTCGCGTGCCGCATGAGGTATACGAGACATTGTGCCGTGCTGCGGAACTTTCCGGTGCGACGGTCAATCAGTTTTTGGTGCAGTCGGCTTTGAAAGAAGCACAGGCTGTCATTGAGCGCGAAGAAATTATTCGTTTGTCAGCTCGTGACTGGAATTGGTTGCTTGATCTGGTGGATAACCCGTCCAAGCCCAATTCCAAACTAAAGGCCGCCATCAAGCGCTACCAAAAAGCCAAGCAAGCAGATGCAACTTCTACCTTTAACTGGACACCATGATCGGCAGAAGTTCAACTGCGGTCGCCCGGAGCTGAACGACTGGCTGCGGCAAGTGGCTCGTCAGCATCAGGATAAGGGGCTAGCAAAAACCTTTGTAGCGACACGCGAGGAGCAGCCTGCTAAAATTTGCGGCTATTACGCACTCACGCTCGCCGAACTTGAAAATAGTCATTTGCCGGAAGCTTGGCGCAAGAAATTACCGCGCCGTATTCCGGGTGTGCGGCTGGGGCGTTTGGCTGTGGATCTGGCGTATCAAGGCAAGGGCTTGGGGAAATTGATGTTGGTTGATGCTCTGTTTCGCGCGCAACGAATCTATACCGATGCGGGTGGGATCGGGATGTTTGTGGATGCCATAGATGAAGTGGCCGCAGGTTATTATCGCCGTTTTGGTTTTGAGGCTGCACCGGATAATCCGCTATTGATGTTTTTTCCGGCACAAGTAAAGTGATTAAAATCTACACTTACCCATCCCCCTCCTAACCTCCCCCTTGAAAGAGGAGGAACCTAATTAACCGCTCCCACAAAATGGCCGACTATCCCCCATCACTCCCGCCACTATTGATCCATTTGCTCAAAGGCGTGCTATATCGCGACCAGATGCCCAATCGCTGGCAGGAATTGTTGCAGCATGAAAGTCAGATTCGAGACTATTTGTCGGTGATTGGTTTGGAACTCGATCTGGATGATGCCGAGGGCTACGCTTTTTTGCGTCAGCGTGAAGCGAATGAAGACGAAGAACTGCCGCGACTGGTAAGCCGCCGTGCTTTAAGTTATCCCGTCAGTTTGCTGTGCGTGTTGTTGCGTAAACGTTTGCTGGAAGCCGATGCGGGCAACGGAGAATTGCGTACTATGATCACCCGCACTGAGATCATTGATCGGGTGCGCACTTTTCTGCCGGAAAGCAGCAACGAAGCCAAGATTGAAGAGCAAATCGACACACACATCCGCAAGGTAGTGGACATGGGATTTTTGAGAGAGTTGAGCGATCAAAAGGAAACTTACGAAATACGCCGCGTGCTGAAAGCTTTTGTCGATGCAGAGTGGCTGGCTGATTTCAACGAGCGTCTGGAGGAATACCGTACCCATGCCCTCGATTGAAGTGGATATGTTCAAGTCTCCGGGATTTCGGCTCCAACGCTTTGAAGTATTTAACTGGGGCACGTTTGACCAGCGCGTCTGGCGCATCGAAACCAATGGTGAAAACGCATTGCTGACGGGCGACATCGGTTCGGGTAAATCTACTCTGGTGGATGCGCTCACCACCCTGCTGGTTCCCGCGCATCGGGTGGTATTCAACAAAGCCGCCGGTGCCGAAACGCGCGAGCGCAGCCTGGCTTCTTATGTGCGCGGCTATTACAAGAGCGAAAAGGATGATGAGCGACTGGCCGCAAAATCGGTGGCTCTGCGCGGGTTGGGGAGCTATTCGGTTCTTCTGGGCTGTTTCCGCAACGACCATTTCAACGAAACGGTGACGCTGGCGCAAGTGTTCTGGATGAAGGATGACAAGGGGCAGCCGGAACGTTTTCATCTGGTATCCACACGGGAACTTTCCATCGCGCAGGATTTTTCCGGCTTCGGCGAAGATATTCAGGAACTCAAAAAGCGCCTGCGCAAAATGGATGCCATCACGCTGCATGACAGCTTCCCGCCTTACGGCCAGGATTTCCGCCGCCGCATGGGCTTGGCGGGCGATCAGGCTCTGGATTTGTTCTACCAGACCGTTTCGATGAAGGCAGTCTCCAACATTACCGAATTCGTGCGTAACCACATGCTGGAAGACCCGGATATCGAACCGCGCATCACCGAGCTGTGCCGCCTGTTCGACAATCTCAATGCCGCGCACGAAGCCGTCATCAAGGCCGAAGGGCAAATCGCCCGACTGACCCCGCTGGTGCAAAACTGCCACAGTCACGCAGCACTGGTTGCCAGCGTGTCAGAGTCGGAACGATTGCGGGAAGCGCTCTCGGCCTGGATAGCACAGCGCAAACATAGTTTGCTGGATGAAATGATCAAGCGCTTTAATCTGGAAATTCTGCGGCTGGAAGATGAGGCGAAGCAACAGCAAACGGCGATAGACCAATATCACGAACAGCAAAGCGAACTCAAACAGGCCATCGCCGACAACGGCGGGCGGCGCATTGAAGAAATTGCGGGACTGATTTCGCAACTGGAAAAAGAACGCGAACGCCGCAAAAAAACCTACGACGAATACGCCGTGGCTTGCCAACAACTCGAACTGCCGCGCGCGCAAAGTCTGGACACTTTTCATGATAACCGCCGCAAAGCGGTTGAGCTAAAGCAGGATGTCGAACAGAACAAAACGAAACAGACCAACGAGCGTGACCGGATCAAGGTTGCCATGCATTCCGCCGATACGAAATGCAATGAACTGCTTGCAGAAGTTGAGTCGCTGAAAAAACGCAAATCCAATATCGATAGCCGTATGCTTCTGTTGCGCGAATCGCTCTGCGAGGCGCTGGCTATTCCGGAAAGCGAACTGCCTTTTGCGGGCGAATTGATTCAAGTTCGCCAAGAAGAAGGTGTGTGGGAAGGTGCCATTGAGCGGGTGCTGCACGGTTTCGGCCTGTCGCTGCTGGTGGCGGAAGCGCACTATTCTGCCGTTTCGGCCTACGTTGATCGCACCCATTTGGCTGGGCGGTTGGTTTATTTTCGTACCACAACCGACCCGCGCCCGCTTGCCTCGCTGGCAGCGCAAAGTTTGGTCAGCAAGGTTGAGATCAAGGCGGAGAGCACTTCCTATGAATGGCTGATGAGCGAGTTGGCGCGCGGCTACGATTATGTGTGCTGCGATAATCTGGACGAATTTCGCCGTCATCCCAAAGCGCTGACGCGTCAGGGGCAGGTCAAAATGGCTGGTGTGCGCCACGAGAAGGATGATCGCAACCGCATTGATGATCGAAGCCGCTACGTGTTGGGCTGGAGCAACGAGGGGAAAATACGTGCGCTGGAAGCGCAGCTCAAACAGTACCAGGCCGAAGGCAATACGCTGCTGAGTCTGTTGTTCAAAACCGACTCTGCCTTGAAGAATCTGGACAAGCATCAGGCCGCGTTGACTGAATTATTGCGGCCTGCCGAGTTTTCTTTGGTCGATTGGTCGCAACCGGTGGCGCAAATTCATCAATTGCAGGAAGAGCAGCGCGAGCTTGAACTCAGCTCGGACACCTTGCGTACACTCAATGCCCGCCTCGAAATCGTCACCGGACAACTCAAGGAGTCCAACCAGAAATGGGGCGAGTTACAAACGAAAATCGGCGGAAAGAATACCGAGTGCAACCATGCCCAAACTGATCTGATTGACAGCGGAAAAGCGCTTGAGCAATTACCGGAAACCGAGCGCACTTTCTGTTTTTCCAAGCTGGACAAGCAAGCCAACGAGGCCTTGGAAGGCAAGCTGCCGAATACGCCCAAACAATGCACCGATGCTGAAAAACAGATGCGTGACTGGCTGCAAAAAAGCATCGACAAAATGCGCAAAAAGGCCGGGGATATTTCCAACCTTATCATCGTGGCGATGCAACAATATATCGCCGCTTACCCTGCGGATTGCCGCGAGGTGAATGCCAGTCTCGATTCCTCTGCCGAATTCCAGCGCATGCTCAATCATCTGATGGCTGAAGACTTGCCGCGCTTCAAAAGCAAGTTCAAGGAACTGCTCAATAAAAATACCATCAACGAAGTCGCGCTGCTGCAAAACAAACTGGATCAGGAATCTCAAACCATCCAGAAGAAAATCGACACCATCAACCGCTCGCTCAAACAGATTGAATACGACTCCGGAACCTATATCCAACTGATACCCGATCCCGACCCGGATATGGAAATCCGCCAGTTCAAGGAGGATTTGAAAGGCTGTCTGGCCAACACTTTGACGGGAGCAGAAGATGAGCTCTATACCGAGCACCGCTTTGCCCTGGTTAAAAAGATCATCGACCGTTTCAATGGGCGGAAAGACAGCACCGATGCGGATCGCCGCTGGATGCGCAAGGTGACCGATGTGCGCAACTGGTATCGTTTTTCGGCCAGCGAACGCTGGCAAGAAGATGGCTCGGAAAAAGAATTTTATTCGGATTCGGCGGGCAAGTCAGGCGGCCAGAAGGAGAAATTGGCCTATACCATTCTGGCCTCTGCGCTCGCCTATCAATACGGCATCGACCAGCAAAGCCGCTCGACGCGCGCGTTCCGCTTTGTGATGATAGACGAGGCGTTCGGGCGGGGTTCGGACGAGTCCGCACGCTATGGACTGGAACTGTTTGCCAAGCTGGGTTTGCAATTACTGATTGTCACACCGTTGCAAAAAATACACGTCATTGAAAATTACGTGCGCTCGGTTCATCTTGTCCACAATCAGGAGGGGAAAAATTCCATGATACGTTCCCTGACGATTGCAGAATACCGCGAAGAGAAAGCGCGCTTTGGGATTTTATCGTGATTACCCCGCAAGAGATTCGTGTCAAAGCACTTCGCCATTGGAGCGGTTTTGACTACCACCGGAATTTTTTATCCGGTGCATCCTGGCAAACGTTTAATGTTCCCTTTGGAAAAACCAGCGGAAGGGAGTTGCTGAATGAATTTTCCCACATCGGCAAATCGTTACATGAGCTGCAAGCCTCCGCCAAGGCCTCACTGGGATATGGCTACCAGATCGATTTCGAGCTTGTCGCCCATCGACAATTGGGCGAACAGCATTTGCCCAGCCGCATTTATTTTGAAACAGAACAGGATTTTTTGCGCTTTATAGGCAAGCTGCGTGAAGCAACTCAATTCAAACAATTGGCCCGAAAAACCCTTGAGCAGCACCCCGTTCTTGCAGAGGTTTTACAAGGCAAGCCACGCTTGCTATTGGATAATCTTGCGGTTTGGAGCAAATTGCTCAGCGTTGCCGACTGGTTCATATCTAATCCGCGACCGGATATTTTTATCCGCCAGATTGATTTGCCTGGTATCGACAGCAAATTTATCGAGCAACACAAAACGCAGCTAACTGTTTTGCTGGATGCTTTGCTACCGCCGTCCTCCATTGAGTGCGATGCGAAATCATTTGAGCGGCGTTACAGTCTGCGTTTTGACCAACATCTGATCCGCTTTCGCTTGCTTGATCCTTCGATTGCATTGGCCGGGCTCACTGACCTTACCCTGCCACTGGAAGATTTCTGCCGTCTGGAACTACCGCTAAAAAACGTGTTCATCACCGAAAACAAAGTGAACGGGCTGGCTTTTCCTGCCTTCCCTGAAAGTATGGTCATTTTTTCACTGGGTTACGGTGTGGGGAGTCTGGCAGAAGCAGGCTGGCTAAAAGCCAAACGAATCATTTACTGGGGCGATCTCGATACGCATGGTTTTGCGATGCTTAGCCGATTGCGGGAAGCGTTTCAGCATGTTGAATCCATGCTGATGGATAGTGCAACGTTGGAGGCCAATCGTAGCTTGCGCGTCACGGAAGCCTCCCCCGTAAAAGAAATTCCGGCCTGCTTGACCGATGCTGAGCAAGCTACTTTCAATACATTGTTATCTCCTGACGATTTTGCTTTGAGGCTTGAGCAAGAGCGTATACCTTTCGGGCAAATAGAAGCATTCCTGCACGCATTGAAAACATGAATTGTGGATTCTCAATTTCGGCATAGAATTGGTACGCCAAAATCACGGCTGTGCAACCAATCGGATTGCATGAACATCATTCTCATGGGTAGAAAGGTAATTCACAGCAGAGTGATAGTATAATTAGCGGCTCAATTCTCGCTCCCTTGTGAAGCACAATCAAATATTTGTAATTGGATAATGAAATGACCACGGAATCTACTGCATCAGTCCCGCAAGACGAAAACCAGATCATCACCGAGCGCCGCGCAAAATTGACCGCGCTGCGCAAAGAAGGCGTGGCTTTTCCAAATGACTTCGAGCGCAAAAATCTCGCTGGTGAATTGCACACTGCCTATGGCGAAATGAGTCACGACGAACTGGCATCTGCCAATGTTAGTGTGGCCGTGGCCGGACGCATGATGTTGAAAAGGGTTATGGGCAAGGCCAGTTTCGCCACGGTGCAAGACATGAACGGGCGCATCCAGTTGTTTATCAGCAACGGCGATACCGGTGAAGAAGCCCACAGCGCATTCAAACATTATGACCTTGGGGATATCCTCGGAGCTTCCGGCGTGCTGTTCAAAACCAAGACCGGCGAGCTTTCCGTGCGTGTTTCACAGGTTCGGTTATTGACCAAAGCTCTGCGCCCATTGCCGGAAAAATTTCACGGACTGACCGATCAAGAGCAGAAATATCGCCAGCGGCATGTTGACCTGATTACCAACGAGGATGCGCGACGGGTATTCACCATTCGCTCTAAAGTCATCCAGTCAATTCGTGAGTTTTTCATGCGCCACGACTATCTCGAAGTTGAGACGCCTATGATGCACGCGATTCCAGGCGGCGCTTCCGCGAAGCCTTTTGTGACACATCACAATGCGCTCGATATGGAAATGTTTTTGCGCATATCACCGGAACTGTATCTCAAGCGACTGGTGGTGGGCGGGTTTGAAAAAGTATTCGAAATCAACCGCAGCTTCCGCAACGAAGGTCTGTCGACACGACATAACCCCGAGTTCACCATGATCGAATTTTATGAAGCCTACCGCGATTATAAGTTCATGATGGACTTCACCGAGAAGCTCTTCTGTGAAGTGTCGAGTAAAGTCCTGGGTACCACCGTGATTACTTATCAGGGCCGCGAAATTGATCTGGCAAAACCCTTCGAACGCCTGACCATGACGCAAGCCATCCGCAAGTATCATCCGCAATTTTCTGATGCGCAATTGAATGACCGCGATTTTCTGATTAACGAGCTGGAAGACCTCAAAGCCAAATACAACAACAAAGACGCTCTCGGTGGATTGCAATTGTCACTGTTCGAGGAACTGGCCGAACATCAGCTATTCGATCCCACATTCATTGTGGATTATCCGGTTGAAGTTTCACCATTGGCGCGCAGCAGCGACAAGAATCCCGGCATTACGGATCGTTTTGAATTATTTATTGTGGGCCGGGAAATCGCCAACGGTTTCTCGGAGTTAAACGACCCTGAAGACCAGGAAGCGCGTTTCGATGCGCAAGTATTAGCCAAGGAAGCGGGAGATGAGGAAGCCATGTTCAAGGATAGCGACTATATTCGTACGCTGGAATACGGCTTGCCGCCGACGGCTGGAGAAGGCATCGGCATTGACCGGCTGGTGATGTTGCTGACTGACAGTGCCAGCATTCGTGATGTGATTTTATTTCCCCAGATGAGGCCTGAAATCTGATGCTCGACAGCACGACTCAATTTAAGCTTTTTGAACTTTACCCGATGCTGGGGGAAGTGAGTACAAGCCTGCTTGAAGATTTGCTGTCCAATGCAGCCGTGATGCACGCGCCTGCCGGCACCGTGATGTTTGACGAAAACCAACCCTGCCAGGGGTTTCCGCTTTTGCTATCAGGGACCGTTCGCGTAATCAAGGCGTCGTCCAACGGACGCGAATTGCAGCTTTACCGCGTGGGCCCCGGCGAAAGCTGCATTCTCACCAGCAGTTGCCTGCTTGGTCATGCGATGTATCATGCACGCGGTATAGTCGATCAGGATGTTGTGCTGGTCGCGCTGCCGCCTGCTTCGTTCAAGGCATTACTTTCCCAATCCGAATTGTTCCGTGATTACGTCTTTGGCCTGTTTTCAGAACGCCTTACCGATCTGATGCAACTGATTTCTGCCGTCGCTTTTCAAAAACTTGACCAGCGTCTGGCCGCTCTGCTTTATGCCAAACCCAGCCCGATCCATACCACGCACCAGGCTTTGGCCGACGAACTGGGTAGCGTACGCGAAATCGTCAGTCGATTATTGAAGAGTTTCGCTGATCAGGGATGGGTCAAACTGGGGCGCGAACAAATTGAAGTGATTGATGCCACAGCCCTTCGGACATTTTCAGAAATTTGATTTTTTCATTTCAGGCTGCACTTCTGAAACAGCTCTGAAAGCAACAGATTGTCGTCTAATCAAAACAGCTCGACATCGCCACTCACTGATTTTTCCTTTATCGATTCAAGGTATTGAACTTCCTGTGCAGCAATGGTGTTGGTGTGCAGAGAACGCAACCGTTTGACACGGACTTTCCCGGTCAAAGGAAAATAGACCACCATGCGTGGATAAACATCCCCCACATCCTCGGATACTACTTTCAATCCTTCGGTCTTGAGATAGTCGTAAACGAAAGTAATGTTACGCATTCCCACATCGGTCATATTGCTCATGATACGACCACCGCCAAATATTTTTACCTCTAAATTTCTCTTCTGACCGCCATTTTTCAAAATGTCGTTAATCAAATGCTCCATTGCAAAGTTGCCATAGCGAGTGGCTTCGCTCAGGCTGGTGGATCGCCAACTGTCACGGTCTGCCGATGCTGAAGCAGGCAACATAAAATGGTTCATGCCCCCCACCCCGGTGACACGATCACGGACACAGGCTGAAATACACGAACCCAGGGTGGTGTAAACCGCCTCGTCGCTCTTGGTGACATAATATTCTCCGGGAAGCAGCCGCGCGGCATACGTATCATGTGCATCATGCCAAGCACGGCGAACATGTTCAAAACCCGGCAAGGCCAAGGGCGGTCGAAAATTGGAGGGAGCTGGCATGGCAGTTTTTCGTTAATTGCCAAGAAAAAGCTTTTGTGCGTCGATGATTTCTTCCTGCGCTTCACGGATCACGGGTTCGATCAAATCACCGGGTACCAGCCCGGAAATTTCCCATGCCTGCGGGTCTATAGCAGGCACATCATCGAAATTAATGGAATCCACTTCCGCCAACAGCGCCAGCGTGTTGGCGATATGAATAATAGCGGTTTCAACCGGGCAATATTGTGCCAACTGAATATCATGGTGGTGAGCGATACAATCTTGAAGCAAGGGTGGCAAATTCCATTGACGTGCCAACTCTCCTCCTACTTGCGCATGATCAAATCCCATTGTTTGCCGCTCGGCTTCGTAAACAGGCATCTGATCGCCACTGTCCAGCACCCGCAACAGCGCCTCTTTGGCCGGCCCGGGCAAGCGGTTAAATATAACCAATTCACCAATATCGTGCAGCAATCCTGCTGTAAAAAGTGCCTCAGGATCTGTCTTGCGCAAGCGATGAGCCAGTATGCGCGCAATCAGTGCACAATAAAGACTGTGTTTCCAGAAATTATCCATTGACACCAGTTCGTTGGGCAAGCCTTCGAACGTGTGGGCAACAGACGTCGATAAAGCCAGATTTCGCACCTGACTTGTACCAATCAGCGTGATTGCCCGTGCAACAGTCTCAATGGCAGTTGAGAACCCGTAGAACGGACTGTTGGCAATCCTTAGCAAGCGCACCGTGAACGAGGGATCCTGACTAACCACTTTGGTTATATCATCGAGTGAACTCTGAGGATTTTCGACAAGCTGATTAATGCGGATAAAAATATCCGGTAATGAAACCAGATTCCCGGCTGCTTTTACCAGTTCGGTAATATTTATTTTGCTCATAAGGTATTACCTTGACATCAAAGCGGATTTTAGTCAACCAAGCAGTCAAAAACTGCCCTCAATTAAACCATTACCGGCACACGTGCCGCAAGTGCGCACAACAACTCATAGCTGATCGTTCCTGCTGCACGCGCCACTTCTTCTACCGGCAAGCCGATCCCCCAAAGTGTAACGCAGCTGCCGATTTCCGCATCAGACAGAGTGCTTAAATCCACGTTCAACATATCCATCGAAACGCGTCCCAGCGTGCGCGTGCGTTGTCCATTCACCAGTATCGGAGTCCCGGTGGGCGCTTGTCGCGGGTAGCCATCGGCATAACCGCAAGCCACCGTACCAATCTTCATGGAGGATTCAGCACAAAACATTCCGCCATACCCGACACGTTCTCCAGCCTTTATTTCACGTACCGAGATAATTTCACTGCGCAGTGTCATTGCCGGCCTCAAACCAAGCTGTTGCGCGGAAACGTCTTCAAATGGCGAAGCACCATACAACATGATGCCGGGGCGTACCCAATCGGCATGGGTAGCCGGATAGCGGAGCAGCGCGGCAGAATTAGCCAGTGAGCGCGCCATACGGTAGGGAGCGGCCAGCGTATTAAAAATTTCCAGTTGTTTGGCAACTCCGGCAGATTCATCGGCAGTAGCAAAATGCGTCATCAGAGTGATTTCACCGACTGCCGGATGCACCTCCAGTCTTTCCAGAACAGCAGGAATATCTTGCGGTGCAAAACCCAGGCGGTTCATGCCGCTGTTAACTTTGAGCCATATCTGCAAGGCTCCCCGGCGTGGACAAGCATCCAGCATATCAAGCTGGAGAGCATTGTGTACGACGCACGCCAAATCGTATTCGGCCGCAAGCGGGACATCCTCCGGTGTGAACAACCCTTCCAGCAACAGTAAAGCCTGGCGAAAGCCAGCTTCACGCAATACCACTGCATCATGAACATCCAGCAGGGCAAAACCATCGGCTTCACGCAACGCATCGGCGGCGCGCAATAAACCATGTCCATAAGCAGCAGATTTGATCACCGCCATAATTTTCGCCCCGGTCGCACGCCGAGCGACATGCAGATTATGCTCCAGAGCGGAAAGATCATTGCTGGCTTGTATCGGACGAGGCATAAAATAAACGTCAATAACAGATAAGGGGTGCTGCTAATGATAGCAGGCATGGCATTTTCGTGATATAAATCGTCACCCCAAACTCCTGCACTTTGAATGAATCTCGGTTTTTATATCATCCTGGCGGCGCAGTTCTTTTCGGCGCTTGCAGATAATGCCCTGCTGTTTGCTGCTATCGCACTGCTGAACGATCTGCACGCCCCTTCCTGGCACACACCCGTGCTGCAGGAAGCCTTCGTGGTGTCCTACATTCTTCTGGCACCGTTCGTTGGGGTGTTTTCGGACTCAATGCCCAAAGGTCGAGTCATGCTGATCAGCAATACAATTAAACTTGGCGGCTGTGTGGCCATGCTGGTCGGCCTCAATCCGCTGATTGCCTATGCACTGGTCGGTTTCGGGGCTGCAGCTTATTCACCAGCCAAGTACGGCATTCTCACCGAATATCTCCCGCATAGAAAACTTGTCCTGGCCAACAGTTGGATGGAAGGTCTGACCGTTGCTGCAATCATTCTCGGTGCGGTGGTAGGCGGCATACTCATCAGCCCTGCTGTCGCCAACCCCATGTTGCTTTGGTGGGATGTGCCCTTCATTGACACAGGCATCAACACGCCACCAAAACTTGCGATCGCCATCGTCATTGGTCTTTACATTATCGCAGCCCTGTTCAACCTATACATCCCGCGCGTACCGAAAGATCACAAACCGCTCAGTCGCAATCCTTTTTTCCTGATGAGTGAGTTCATTCACTGTTTCAAGTTATTGTGGAAAGATCCGCTGGGTCAGGTTTCGCTGGCTGTAACCACGTTATTCTGGGGCGCGGGCGCCACCTTGCGCCTGCTGGTTCTGACGTGGGCCACGGTCGCACTTCACATGGAGATGAGCTCCGCTGCCAAGCTCACGGCATGGGTTGCCGTCGGAATTGCTATCGGAGCCGTGTTGGCAGCTAAATTCGTAAAATTGGAACACTCGGTGAAAGTTCTCCCGGTTGGCATTGGGATGGGGCTGGTGGTATTGGCAATGATTCCGGTGACCAATCCCGCACTAGCCGTTGTTCTGCTGATTGCCATCGGCGCAATGGGAGGCTATTTCGTGGTGCCAATGAACGCTTTACTTCAGCACCGGGGGCACTTGTTAATGGGCGCGGGCAGTTCCATTGCCGTGCAGAACTTCAACGAGAATTTAAGCATTTTCGCAATGCTCGCACTCTATGCGCTGATGGAAAAATTGGAACTCAGCATCTACCTGATTATCCTGGTATTCGGACTACTACTCGCAGGAATGATGGCCGCGCTCTACAAAATACATGGCCATGATCAGGATGCAGGTGTGATATAGAGTGTTTTAAAAGTTGCCCGAAATTTATTCGGCGCAAACTACCGTATTGCGTCCTTGCTCCTTGGCCTTATACAACGCCTCGTCGGCGAATTTCAACAGCGTATCAAATTCCTGCCCCTCAAGCGGCAACACCGAGGCAACTCCGCAACTCACACTGACATGGCCTATATCTGAAGCAATGTGCGGCATTTGGAGGTCTGCAACACGTTGCCGGATATTGTTTGCTACCCATTTAGCCCCGTCTATCGTGGTTTCCCCCAATACCAGCACGAACTCTTCCCCACCATATCTTGCTGCCAGATCGCTGGCGCGAGGAGCGGCACGAGCCACCTGCGCAGACACTGCTTTCAGGCATTCATCTCCTGCTTGATGGCCGTAGGTGTCGTTATATTTTTTGAAGAAATCAACATCAACCATGACCAGCGCCATCGGCTTTTTCATCCGTTCGCAACGTCGCCATTCGCGCGCTGACAATTGGTCAAAAAATCGCCTATTGGCAATCCCCGTCAATCCATCCGTCGTCGAAAGTCGTTGCAGTTCCTTATTCGCCGCATTCAGGTCGCGCTTAACCTCGACCAGCGAACGCTGCATCTCAACCAGCCGGCGCATGGCATTGATCTTGGCTTTCAACACAACTTCACTAATCGGTTTCAGCAAATAGTCATCGCCACCCGCCTCAATACCGTGGGCCATATCTTCGTCTTTGTCCATACTGGTGAGAAAAATAATGGCGGCCCATTCATCGCCTTTTTCCATGCTGCGAAATTTTTTAGCTATATCAAACCCGTCGATGTCGGGCAAAATCGCATCCAACAAAACAATATCCGGGCGGTGCGAGCGAAAAATATCAATGGCATCATGGCCATTTACTGCCGTCAGCAGATTCTCCACACCCATGCGCTTGAGATAGTTTGACAGTGCTTTCATGGTCACTTTACTGTCTTCCACCACAAGAATTTTCAAACCAACGTTACTTTTCGCCATTCCTTAGCCTTCCCTGGTTTTTACTGCCAGACATAAATCCTGCCACGTCTTGGCCTTATCAGCTGGCGTACGCAACAAATAGGCCGGATGATAAGTAATAACAAGCGGGATGCCATGATAATCATGCAACCTGCCCCGTAATGAAGCCAGCGTGGCCTCCTTGCCCAGCAAAGCGGTTGCCGCCGTCTTGCCCAGCGCCACAATAATTTTTGGCTGAATCAGTGCAATTTGCCGTTGCAGAAAAGGCAAGCAGGTTGCAATTTCCTCAGCCTCCGGCGTGCGGTTGCCGGGCGGCCTGCATTTCACGATGTTGCCGATGTAAACATTGCTGCCGCGTTTCAATTTAATCGCCACCAGCATGTTATCGAGCAGCTTACCTGCCTGCCCGACAAACGGCTCACCTTGCGCATCCTCGTCTGCACCGGGTCCTTCGCCGACAAATAGCCAGTCAGCCTTTTCGTCGCCCACTCCCAACACCGTCTGAGTACAACCTGCACGAAGTTTGCAAGCAGTGCAATCCCGCACCATCGCTTTCAGTGCAGGCCATTCGAGTTCGGCAATCGCCTTTTCCCGGTTTGTGTCTGGGTTGGAAACGACTGCAGTTTCGGCAATCATGGGGGCTGGCGTAGCAATTTTTTCCTGTGCGAATGCAACTTGTACCCGCTGTTTCCACAGCGGGTACAAGTTAAATTCGCGCAAAACAGCCTCTTCACGATTCACAATTGGGTACCCAATAAACATTCCATCACAATGGCATCTTCCCGCCCATTATCCGCGACATAGTAGTCGCGCCGCAAACCAATCTTACGAAACCCCGCATCGTTATATAACCCAAAAGCTGGAATATTGGAGATCCTGACTTCCAGCAACATGCGGCGCAAATTCATGCCGAGGGCAATTTTCATAAGCTCGCCCAGCATTTTTCGTCCTAACCCTTTGCGCTGATGCTTGGCAGCAATGCTGATATTAAGCAATTCCACCTCATCTACCACAGGCAGCAACACCGCGTAACCTACAATGTTTTCTTCATCTTCATACATGTAGCAAAGATTATCGCTGGTCAACGCATCGGTAAAGTTGCCGCGAGTCCAGGGATGAGCATGCACGTCCTGCTCAATCAGAAGCACTTCATCCAGGTCTGCCAAAATCATCTTGCGCAAGCGCATTATCGTTCACTGGTCTTGAGCGCCACTTTGTCACGCAGGTAAAGCGGCATGGCGAGTGCTGCATCCATACCTTGCCCGGTCATAAATAATTTTGATGCAAGCAGAGCAATGGCGCTGGCCTGTGGCACGGCTTGCGCATCAATTCCGGCAAGATTTCCGGCATAGCGCTCTCCCAATGCCGCTCCGTGGGCAGCAAAACCGCTACCAACGCCAAACCACCCCGTTCCGTCGACAGGCTTCGCATCCTTGGGCAAACATAAACCCGGTTGGTGAACAGTCACCCAGTTTCCGTCACGTTTTTCGTAAGCTGCGTGATAGACCTCGGCCATACGCGCATCCAAGGTGGCAATCACTTTTTCGTAACCGGACGCTTGCGCCAACGCCTCTAATGTACAGATTCCCACAACCGGCAAATCCGCCCCCAATGCCAATCCTTGCGCCACACCGCACGCAATACGCACACCGGTAAACGACCCCGGCCCGGCACCAAAAGCAATACCCTCAAGTTGTGCGAGCGTGATATTCGCCTCACGCAACACGCCATCCAGCATCTCCATCAATAGTTCGGAATGCTTTTGCCCGACCTGTTCACAACGCTCGACAATTACCCCGTCTTGCCACAACGCAACGGAACAAAATTCGGTGGATGTTTCCAGCGCAAGTAGTCGCATCAGCTCACCAGCAGCAACGCTACGGCTTGAGCCGCGATGCCTTCGCCGCGCCCGGTGAATCCCAGTTTCTCGGTGGTAGTGGCTTTGACATTGATTGCATTGATAGTCACGCCAAGGTCGGCGGCAATATTTTCCACCATGCGCGGAATATGGGGGGCCATCTTCGGCGCCTGAGCAATGATGGTAGCATCCACGTTGCCGACACGAAAGCCTGCATTCGCCACCAGACGCACCACTTCGCGCAGCAGGATACGGCTGTCAATATTCTTGTATTGAGCATCGGTGTCGGCGAAGTGACGACCAATGTCTCCCAGTGCCGCAGCGCCCAGCAAAGCATCACAGATGGCATGCAGCAGCACGTCCGCATCGGAATGTCCGAGTAAACCCTTTTCGTAGGGAATATCCACGCCGCCGATAATCAGCTTGCGTCCGGCAACAAGCTGGTGCACATCAAAACCTTGCCCGATTCTCAATTACCCGATCTCCCATGCATTTTTTCTGTTAACAGCAACTCCGCCAATTTAATATCCTGCGGGTAAGTCACCTTGAAATTGGTTGTCTCGCTTTCCACCAGCTTGGGATGCAATCCTAACGCCTCGACTGCTGAAGCTTCATCGGTGACTTTCGGAGCCGTCGCCAAGGCTTGCAACAACAACCCGGTGCGAAACATTTGCGGCGTCTGCGCCTGCCACAAACCTTCCCTGTCTTCGGTATGGGCGACACGCTGTGCAGCATTGGCACGCTTCAAAGTATCCGCCACCGGCACGGCAAGAATGCCACCCACCGTGTCTTCGCATAACTCGGCAATCAGGCGCGCGAGTTGTGCCTGAGTCAAACATGGACGCGCCGCATCATGTACCAGCACCCAATCGTCCGGCTCCAGTTCTGCCGCCATTAACCCGTTCATCACACTTTCCGCGCGCGTCACTCCTCCGCAATAAAGCGGTTGCAACTTGTCGCCGAAGTCGGACCAGTCGTATTGATGAAACTGCGCATCGTCAGGTGAAAGCACCACGAACACGGTGCTGATGTCAGCACAGGCGCACAAGGTAGCCAGTGCGTGGTAGATCATCGGCTGCCCGGCCAGAGGCAGATACTGTTTGGGCAATTCGCCGCCCATACGGGAACCGGAACCGGCGGCAGGAACAAGGGCGAAATATTCTGTCATGGGCGAATTGTAAATTAAAGAGAATCGCCGTGCTTGGCTTATAATGCACGCCTTTGTACCGGCTCAATTCAATGTTGTTCGATTCTTCCCATTCCAGCCCGCGTTATACCCAACTCCACGGCTCGTCCGATGCTTTGGCCTTGGCGCAATATGCCGCAAAAAATGCCCCGCTGGTGGTGATTGCCGCCAATGCGCTGGAGGCGCAGCGTCTGGTGGAAGAAATCCCGTTCTTTGCGCCCGAGTTACGCGTGCATTTGCTGCCGGATTGGGAAACACTGCCTTACGATCATTTCTCACCGCATCAGGATTTGGTTTCTGAACGCCTCGCTACATTGCACCACATCCGCAGCCAGTCATTTGACGTAGTGGTTGTGCCGATTACTACCGCGCTCTACCCGTTGCCGCCGGTTGAGTATCTGGCGGCCTTCACCTTTTTCCTCAATCGCGGGCAGAAGCTGGATATCAATAAACTGCGCGAGCAGATGACCTTCGCCGGATACAATCATGTGCAGCAAGTGTTGACGCCGGGCGAATACTGCGTGCGCGGCGGGCTGATCGACTTGTTTCCCATGGGCTGCGTTCTGCCCTACCGCATTGATTTATTCGATGACGAAATCGAAACTATCAACACGTTTGACGTGGACTCACAGCGCACGCTGTACCCGGTGCCGGAAATCCGTTTGCTGCCTGCACGCGAGTTTCCTCTGGATGAAAAAGGACAAGCACATTTTCGCCAGAGTTTCCGCGAACGCTTTGAAGGTGATCCGTCCAAATCCAGTATTTACAAGGATGTAAGCAAGGGGATTGCACCCGCCGGAATCGAATATTACTTGCCGCTGTTTTTTGAGCGCACTGCGGTTTTGTTCGATTACCTGCCAAGCAATACCACGCTGTGTCTGCATCACAATGTGGACGAAGCCATTGCTACTTTTGCCAAGGATGCGGCTTCGCGCTACAACCTGCTGCGCGGCGACCCGCAACGGCCTTTGCTGGAAACACACGAGTTGTTTTGGGATGCGGAGAAGTTTTTCATCCGCGCCAAGGATTTTGCGCGGGTGGATATAAGTCCCTCTCCCACTGAGGAAGAGGATGAGCACTCCGCAAAGGCTTCCCCCTCCCTAGCCCTCCCCCGGGGGGAGAGGGGATCTAAAGCATCGACAGCTTGTACTACTGCGCCCTTGCCCGATATTGCAGTCAACCGCCGAGCCGAAGTTCCCACGCAGGCATTCAAAAATTTCCTGCAAGCGTATCCGGGACGCACGCTGTTGCTCGCCGATAGTCTCGGGCGGCGGGAGATTATGTCCGGCTACCTGAATGAGTATGACCTGAAGCCCGCCTTGTGTGACGACTACGCCGCCTTCCTGAAGAGCAATGACAAATTCATGCTCGGCGTCGCCCTGTTGCAAAACGGTTTCATTCTATCGGATGAAAAGCTCGCCATTGTCACTGAAAGCGAGTTGTACGCCGCACAAGCCCGCAGCCGCGTGGCACGCACCGCGAAGAAAAGCAATGTCGAAGGCATGCTGCGTGATCTGTCCGAACTCAAGCCGGGAGACCCTGTGGTGCATGAGCAACACGGTATTGCGCGATATCAAGGGCTGATTAATATTGACCTCGGCGAGGGCGAAAACGAATTTCTGCTGCTAGAATATGCCGAGGGAGACAAGTTATACGTGCCGGTGGCGCAACTGCACATGATCAGCCGCTACAGCGGCGGTGCCTCAGATAGTGCGCCCCTGCACAAGCTGGGTAGCGGTTCATGGGACAAAGCCAAGCGCCGCGCCATGATCCAGGTGCGCGATACCGCTGCCGAGTTGCTCAACCTCTACGCCCAACGTGCTTTGCGCAAGGGGCATGCCTTCAAACTGACCTACCACGACTACGAAGCCTTCAGCGCCGGTTTCGGTTTTGAGGAAACCCCCGATCAGGCTGCCGCCATCGAAGCGGTCATCCTCGATCTGCAATCCGGCAAACCGATGGATCGGCTGATTTGCGGCGACGTGGGTTTCGGTAAAACCGAGGTCGCACTGCGCGCCGCTTTTATCGCAGTGATGGATGGCAAGCAGGTGGCGGTTTTAGTACCCACTACGCTGCTTGCGGAACAGCACTTCCAGAATTTCTCCACCCGTTTCGCCGACTGGCCTATAAAAATCGCCGAACTGTCGCGCTTCCGTTCCGCCAAGGAGCAGACACTCGCCTTGAAAGAAATGGAAGACGGCAAGCTTGACATCATCATCGGCACGCACAAACTGATCCAGAAAGGCGTAAAGTTTAATAACCTCGGTTTAGTCATTATCGACGAGGAACACCGCTTCGGCGTGCATCAGAAAGAACGTCTAAAAGCTTTGCGTGCCGAGGTAGACGTGCTTACTCTGACCGCCACCCCCATTCCTCGTACGCTGGCGATGTCACTGGAAGGCCTGCGCGATTTTTCGGTGATCGCCACCGCCCCACAGAGGCGGCTTTCGATCAAGACCTTCGTCAGCAATTACAGCCAAGGGGTAATTCGCGAAGCCGTGCTGCGCGAACTCAAGCGCGGCGGACAAGTGTACTTCCTGCATAATGAGGTGGACACTATCGCCAACGTCGCAGAGAAACTGGAAACGCTGCTGCCGGAAGCACGCATTCGCACGGCGCACGGACAGATGGGCGAACGCGATCTGGAAGCGGTGATGCGCGATTTCTATCACCAGCGTTTCAACGTACTGCTGTGCACCACTATCATTGAGACCGGCATCGATGTGCCCACCGCCAACACCATCATCATGAACCGTGCCGATCGCTTCGGTCTCGCGCAGTTGCACCAATTGCGAGGGCGCGTCGGACGTTCGCACCATCAGGCTTATGCCTATCTGCTGGTCGACAACAAGGAAGGGCTCACTGCGCAGGCAAAGAAACGTCTGGAAGCCATTCAGGCGATGGAACAACTCGGCAGCGGTTTCTACCTTGCCATGCACGATCTGGAAATACGCGGCGCAGGCGAAGTGCTGGGCGAATCGCAAAGCGGCGAGATGCAGGAAATCGGCTTCAGCCTCTACGCGGATATGCTCAACGCCGCCATCACCTCGCTGCGGCAAGGCAAGGAACCGGACATGGCGCACCCGCTTGGCGTCACCACAGAAATTAATCTGCACACCCCGGCTTTGCTGCCCGACGAATATTGCGGCGATATTCACCAACGGCTAGTAATTTATAAGCGCCTCGCCAACTGCAACACGCCGGATGACCTCGACGAAATGCATCAGGAACTGATCGATCGCTTCGGCCTGCTGCCTGAACCGGCGCAAGCGCTTCTCGACTGTCACCGCCTGCGTATCGCCGCCAAGCCGCTCGGCATTATCAAGGTGGATGCCTCAAGCGAGGCGATTCAAATTCAGTTCACTCCCAATCCGCCGATCGACCCGATGAAAGTCATCACGCTCATCCAGACTAAACGCCATATCAAAATGACGGGGCAGGATAAGCTGCGGATTGAATTAAAATACGGTGAGTTAAGCCAGCGCGTGTTGGCAATTAAAAACTTTTTTGGCGAGTTAAAGTAACTTTATGAATCTCATCATCCAATCCATCCACAACATCCCCGCTACTCATCTTGATCGAATCGCAGGATTGGCAACGGCCACGCGCATTGAACACATTGCGGCACACGCTTACCGTCTGCGCGAGGCTAAGCCGCACGACGCTATTGCCACCTTTTGTCACGACAACCAGCTGGATTATGGTTTCGTCAGACCCAACCAGCATCTTTCTGATTTTGGTCTGGTGGTCATGGATATGGACTCCACGCTCATTTCCATCGAATGCATCGATGAAATTGCCGACATGCATCAATTGAAGCCGCAAATTGCGGCCATTACAGAATCGGCGATGCGCGGTGAAATCGACTTTGCCGAAAGTTTGCACCGCCGTGTGGCATTATTGGAAGGACTGGATGAAAAGGCACTGCAACAAGTTTACGATGAAAGACTGGCCCTGAATCCGGGTGCGGAAACCATGCTTGCCGCGTTGAAGCAGCATGGTATAAAAACACTGCTGGTGTCGGGCGGGTTTTTATTCTTTACCGATCAGTTAAAGCAACGCCTCAATCTGGACTACGCGCATTCCAATTCGCTCGAAATCATCAATGGCAAACTTACAGGAAAAGTTGTAGGCAACGTCATTGATGCGAACCGCAAAGCGGAATGGCTGGTACATACCCGCGACGAACTGGAATTAAAACCGGAACAAGTGATCGCCATCGGCGATGGTGCAAACGACCTCAAGATGATGGCACAAGCAGGCACCAGCATCGCCTACCATGCAAAACCCATCGTACGATCCCAAGCCAGCTATGCCTTCAATTTTGTGGGACTGGATGGATTAGTCAATTTGTTCAGCTGAATCATCACCAATCCCAGGCCCAACTTCCAGCTTACAACTTCTCTTTCACCCACGATGTCACCGACGCCAATGCCGCCCCCAAATTAGCTGGCTCAGTACCGCCAGCCTGGGCCATGTCCGTCCTGCCGCCACCCTTGCCGCCTACTTGTTGCGCGACAAAATTGACCAATTCTCCCGCCTTAACTTTAGCTGTCGCATCCGCCGTGACACCAGCAATCAGGCTGACCTTGCCGTCGCTCACTGTCGCCAAAACGATTGCGGCCGACTTGAGTTTGTCTTTGAGTTTGTCCAGCGTTTCGCGCAGCGTCTTGCTATCCGCACCTTCCAGCAAGGCGGCCAATACGTTCACTCCGTTGATTTCAACTGCCTGATTGAGCAATTCGTCACCCTGTGCGGAAGCCAGTTTTGATTTCAGCGCGGCAAGTTCTTTTTCCAATGTTTTTGCGTTATCCAGTATCAAAGCCACGCGTGCTGCAGCTTCGTGCGGTTGCGCTTTGAGCGCCGAAGCAACTTCCTGCAATTGCTGCTCTTGTTGCTGGACAAATGCCAGCGCACCTTCGCCCGTCACGGCCTCAACGCGGCGCACGCCTGCCGCTACGCCACTCTCTGCCAATATTTTGAACAAACCGATATCGCCCGTTCTTTTCACATGGGTTCCACCGCACAATTCACGTGAAGAGCCGATGTCCAGCACGCGCACTTCATCGCCATATTTCTCGCCAAACAGCATCATCGCACCGGTCTTCTGTGCATCCTCGATAGACATCACCCTTGCCTGACAAGCCGCATTGGAAAGTATTTCTGCATTAACAATGCCTTCCACCTTGCGGATTTCCGCATCGGTCATCGGTTGCGTATGCACAAAATCGAAACGCGTCTTGTCCGGATCAACTTGCGAACCTTTTTGTTGCACATGGCCGCCCAACACCTCGCGCAACGCTTTGTGCATCAAATGAGTCACCGAGTGATTGCGTTCGGTGCGAGCTCGCGCCATGATATCCACCCGCGCAGTGACGCCGTTACCCAGCGTCAATTTTCCGGTCTTCACCACGCCGTGATGGCCAAAGACACTGGCTTGTATCTTCTGTGTATCTTCTACTGCAAAGATGCCATGAACGCTATGCAATACGCCCCGATCCCCCACCTGACCACCTGATTCTGCATAGAAAGGAGTGTCATCCAGCACCGCAACGCCTATCTCGCCTTCGTTCAATTCATTCACCGACACTCCGTCTTTATACAATGCCAGCACATTACCCTTGGTTTCAAGCAACTCATAGCCATGGAACGACGTACCGGGGCCTGTGTAGTCCAGATTGGTAGCCATCTTGAATTTGCCAGCTGCACGCGCCTGATCTTTCTGCTGCGCCATCGCCTTGTCGAAAGCTGCCGCATCTACGCTCACTCCATGTTCGCGGCACACATCCTGGGTCAAGTCGAGCGGAAAACCGAAAGTGTCATGCAACTTGAACGCAGTTTCGCCGTTGAAGACCGTGATACCTTGATTTTTCATCCCGGCCAGATCAGCTTCCAGTATTGCCATACCATGTTCAATCGTTGAAAAGAAACGTTCCTCTTCCTGCTTAAGAATATCCATTACGCGCACTTGCGCTGCAGCCAAATCGGGGAATGCCACACCCATTTCGGCAACCAGATCCGGTACCATTTTGTGGAAGAATGCCGCACGCGCGCCCAGTTTGTAACCATGGCGGATGGCACGGCGTATTATCCGCCGCAACACATACCCCCGCCCTTCATTTCCGGGAATTACGCCGTCAGAAATGAGAAAGGAACAGGCACGAATGTGATCGGCCAACACTTTCAGCGACGGACTATCCAGATCGTCGCTATGTGTTTCACGCGCCGCTGCTTTAATCAAAGTCTGAAACAGATCAATCTCATAATTGGCATGAACATGCTGAAGTACAGCTGAAATACGCTCCAAACCCATACCGGTATCCACCGAAGGCTTGGGGAGTGGGTGCATCACGCCCGCTTCATCACGGTTGAACTGCATGAACACGTTGTTCCAGATTTCAATAAAACGATCACCGTCTTCACCGGGACTGCCGGGAGGGCCACCGGGGATGTGTTCGCCGTGATCATAGAAAATTTCCGTGCAGGGGCCGCACGGACCGGTGTCGCCCATCATCCAGAAATTGTCCGAAGCGTAGCGTGCGCCCTTGTTGTCGCCAATGCGAATCACTCGCTCGGCAGGTACGCCTATCTCCTTGGTCCAAATGTCGTAAGCCTCGTCGTCCTCGGCGTACACGGTAACAGTGAGTTTATCCTTGGGTAACTTGAATACGTCCGTCAGCAATTCCCAAGCGTAGTGAATAGCCTCATTCTTGAAATAATCGCCGAAACTAAAATTGCCGAGCATCTCAAAAAAAGTATGGTGGCGCGCGGTATACCCCACATTTTCAAGATCATTATGCTTCCCCCCTGCACGCACACATTTCTGTGAAGTGGTGGCACGGGTATAGGGCCGTTTGTCAAAGCCGAGAAACACATCTTTGAATTGATTCATCCCTGCGTTGGTAAACAACAAGGTGGGATCTTCATGCGGAACCAGCGAGCTGGAGGCCACCACGGCATGGCCTTTGGAAGCAAAAAAGTCTAAATATTTCTGGCGGATTTCACTACTTTTCATCTCGTCTTCCTAAACGCGTTGGGTTGTTTGCACAGCGAAGTTTTACAAACTGAATCATACCATTTGGCATGCTGCCTGAGTTGCCCGGATTGTATGTTCACAACCTTGTCAACGCTGCCTGACTGCGTCCATGTCCACTTAACCATTTGAACAGAAAACAAAAAAGCCTGCATCTCTGCAAGCTTGTGTGTTGGTAGGTCGTGCCAGATTCGAACTGGCGACCAACGGATTAAAAGACGACGGGTATATATATTTTTTATATTTAATCAGTTACTTACATCGCTTGCCAAACTTTATTCCCAATGTCACACACGGCCACTCAATGGTGATATTACTATTTTACGACACAAATTCGTCACAGTATTTGTAAGTGTATTAGACCTGCACACTGATAGGGTTATCGTTTATGTGTAACCAATAATCACCTACCCTCTTTTTTTGCTTAAAATTTAAGCGTTTTTTTGCTGATTGTATGCGTAACCCATAATCACGTACTAACGTAACCTATAATCACCTAGCGATTTAACTAACTTTTAATTATAATCATATAGTTAACAACAAAGCGTAACCTATAATTACCTATCTGCACCAACCACCTTTGGGCGTCATCAATCACAAAATTTTGTAAATGATCTTTTATCAACACTACATGGGGCGCTAATCTAATATAACGATAGTTATAGTTGCACTTGAAAAGATGACAATCTTTTGTTCACGCGTGAACAGCAGGAAATTTTTCAATTGATTATTAGCTCAAGTTCCACTGCACTCTGACTATAAAAACAGAATCAGTTCAACAATTAGTATTACAAAGGCTTCCAGCCACTTTTTCATATTTATTTCAGTTGGTTGCATCGTTACAATTTACTCTACCGATGAAATCCATATTTCCTCTTCCAGCGATGCCAGAATTCCCTTTCGCCGATTTATTCGTCGCTAGACTTGAACTAACCAGAAGCTCTGAGCCCCGATAATATTGAACCAATATCTATGCAAAGAGGTGTTACATACTTAATAGTTCCCATGTTGAGTGTGAAAATTATTGCTGAGCAATTAAAATGATCTAACTCCCCACTGCTGCAACTCGTGCCGAAATACACTGC
>Ga0364859_10105_pt1 | contig 58433 bp, 41 predicted proteins | sample ExccelAu500001D3_FD_206911 | JGI IMG/M metagenome (GOLD analysis project Ga0364859, IMG submission 206911) | Enriched cells from Trout Bog Lake Hypolimnion, Wisconsin, USA - BchlTB.Aug20.5000.01 .D3 | ecosystem: Environmental > Aquatic > Freshwater > Lake > Hypolimnion/Profundal zone | place: USA... | reverse complement strand
GGCTTGCGACCGCCTGAACGGCTATAAATATTTTGCTTATGGCGGTGCCATACGCGGCGGTAAAAGTTATGTTACTGCTTTTATACTGATGCAGCTGGCCATGAAATACAAGGGCACGCGCTGGCACGTTATCAGGCAGGATATGCCGGTGCTTGAAAATACCACCATTGCCACGTTTCAAAAGCTGACAGGCTTTTCGACGGACTGGACCTGGAGCCGCAACAAGGCCATGTATCATCTAACTTATAAAAACGGTTCGAAGATATTTTTTAAAGGCGAGAACATTGTGAACGACCCTTTGCTGAATGATTTTCTGGGTTTGGAAACAAATGGTATCTGGTTAGAGCAAGCCGAAGAATTAAGTGAAAAGATGTGGGAGAAGGCTCTGGAGCGCACCGGTAGCTGGTATGTGGAGGATATGCCACCGGCCTTTATTTTCCTGACATTCAACCCTACACAAAACTGGGTTAAACAGAAGTTTTTCGAGCCATGGGTAAAGGGTACTTTGCAGGAGCCGTTTTATTACATGCCCGCTTTACCCAAAGACAATCCTTTTGTTACAGCCGACCAATGGGCCCAGTGGGAGAAAATGGCCAAACCTTACCATCAACAGTTTGTAGAGGGGAACTGGAATGACCTGAACGACAGGCACAATTTATGGGCCTTTGCATACAACGCTTCAAAACACGGCGGGCAACCTGAATTGAATCCGTTTGAAATAGTTTACCTGTCGTTTGACTTTAACGTAAACCCGATGTGTTGTGTGGTGATTCAGTATTACAACCAGCGGATAGTTGTGTTGGAGGTGATAAAGTTACCGGATAGCGGAACGGAGCAAATGTGTGATTATATCCGGATGTCGAAATATGCGCGTTGTTCGTTTAAGGTTACCGGCGATGCCAGCGGCCGCGCCAGAGATGCCAGCCAGATAGATAACCAGCATAACTATACCATTATAGGCCGCAAACTGAGTCTGAACCCGATGCAGTTTCATGTGCCTTCGGTGAACCCGCCGATTGAAAAGAATAAAGTGCTGATGAATGCATTGTTGCAGAACCACGCCATCACCATTCATAATGAACGGGCTAAAGCTTTGCATTATGACCTGGCCAATGTGCGCACCAACCCCGATAATACGATCATTAAAAAGAACAGGGGCCGGCAGGAAGAACAGTGTGATGCACTGGACGCCTTTAGATATTGGTGTAACCAGTTTATGAGTTGGTACCTGAGGACGGTTTAGGGTGGTTTTTTGTTCTTTGACATGTTGGGTGATGATATAGGTGTCTGACACTTAGGCTTTGCTAATTGCCTGGCCGAAGTGTCTGACACCTAAGCGCTGCATTTCGGGTTAGGGTACGGTTTAGTGTAGTTTTGTTCTTTGACATGTTGTTGGTTATGGTAGTTATCATTGTTGTTGTTCATGATGATGAGTGTTTCCATTGTAATTTCTCCTTCTTTTCTCTTGAAAGAAAAGAAGCAAAAGTTCAAGGCTGCACAGCACTTTCCTAAAAAGAATTCCTTTAGCAGGAAACAAACGAAACCATTTAAGGGAGTCTGTGGTGACGGCAGATATCAGGCGGCACCGATGGTGCGCTATGACAAATTGCAATGATTGCTATAAACAGACGGTTCCGACGGAACGTAAATGCAAGCATATAACAATAAAAAGCGCTCCGGTCAGGAGCCGCCTGTTTATAGAATAGATACACGGCCAGCCATAGCGCACCAGAGGTGCCGCCTGTGCATTTAATACCTCTGTAAAGGCACAATGCCCATCCCGCGTAGGGGCGAAAAATTTTTCGCCCCTACCGGTTTGTCAAAAACCGTTATTCATCATTGTATTTAATCCTAATAATCAGCGTTTCATTGTATTTTCTCCTTCTTTTCTCTTGAAAGAAAAGAAGCAAAAGTTCAAGGCTCCACAGCTCTTTCCTAAAAAGAATTCCTTTAGCAGGAAAGAAACGAACTAGACGTACGGGCGGTGCTATTAGTTAACGGTACGGCTATCGGCCCTTTTAGTTTACAGTGGGTTGGTCTCATACAGCGTTTCTTTCTTTTGGCTAAGCATGAATTCTTTTCTTAACGGAAAGTTCTGTGAGGCCGGTTTGGGATGCGGGCGTTGGTTCTAGTGTCGTATTCAATAATCTGTATTCATCATTGTATTTGATCATAATAATCATAGCAATCAGCGTTCCATTGCATTTCAATTGGCAGGCAAGAAACGAAACCATTTAAGAGCGTCTGTAGTGACGGAAGATTACAGGCGGCACCGATGGTGCGCTATGACAAATTGCAACGATTGCTATAAACAGACGGTTCCGACGGAACGTAAATGCACGCATATAACAACAAAAAGCGCTCCGGTCAGGAGCCGCCTGTTTATAGAATAGATACACGGCCAGCCATAGCGCACCAGAGGTGCCGCATGTGCATTTAATACCCCTGTATAGGCACAATGCCCATCCCGCGTAGGGGCGAAAAATTTTTCGCCCCTGCAGGTTTGTCAAAAACCGTTATTCATCATTGTATTTAATCATAGTAATCAGCGTTCCATTGTATTTTCTCCTTCTTTTCTCTTGAAAGAAAAGAAGCAAAAGTTCAAGGCGGCACAGCACTTTCCTAAAAAGAATTCCTTTAGCAGGAAAGAAACGAACTCGACGCACGGGCGGTGCTATTAGTTAACGGTACGGCTATCGGCCCTTTTAGTTTACATTGGGTTGGTCTCATACAGCGTTTCTTTCTTTTGGCTAAGCATGAATTCTTTTCTTAACGGAAAGTTCTGTGAGGCCGGTTTGGGATGCGGTCGTTGGTTCTAGTGTCGTATTCAATATTCTGTATTCATCATTGTATTTAATCATAAAAATCAGCGTTCCATTGCATTTGCATTGTCAAATTGTATTCCGGGTTAGGGATTGCAGTGGAAAGCCCGGAGCGAGGCCCCGCGAGCGAGGACTTGCAACGGAAAGCCCGCCCCCTTGCCGTTTCGGCTTGGGGAACCTTATTTTTTATGGAGATTTTTCTATCACCGTTAGCGACGCCACCGGCGAACCATCCTAATATTTATCACGCACCATTTTACGTAACCGGGAGCTGATGCTACCTCACCACTGCAAACCTCACGGGCACTGTTCCGTCTTTACCGGCAAGCATTAAAACATACATGCCTTCTGCCGCTTCGGGCAAAGAAATATTTTGGTGGTCTGTTTCAACCATGCCCGAGGCCATGATATCACCATTGGTATTATAAATTTGATAGGCCGAGCCTACTGTGTGCTGCGATAACAATGTAAAATTGCCCTTGCCGGGGTTGGGATACAGGCAAATGCCATAGTTGTTGGCCACCGGATGTATACCCGAGGTATTTCCGCCAAAAAGCAACAGGTTGCCCACGGGGTTGGCGGCATCAAAACCATTTCCGAAACTCCAGACGGTGGTTTCGGTGTTGTTGCCGGCATTAAAACTAAATATAGTGCCACCTACGTGTGTGCCACCGCTTTGTGTGGTGCCATAATATAATTGGTTGGCCGCATTGTAGGTAAGCGAGCCGTTGGGATATTCGCCGTCGTGTAATACGCTACCAAAATTGTACACCACCGCTTCGGAATTGTTGCCAGGGTCGAAACTGAAAATAGCCCCTGTGCCATTGGTGCCGCCATTGATGGCCAACCCGTAAAACAAACCTTTGCCCTGGTCGAAAATAAGGTTGCCTTGTGGTGAAGCCGCATCACTACCGAAACCAAAATTATAGAGCGGGGTTTCAATACTATCGGCGGGGTTAAAAGAAAATATAACTCCCAAGCTATCGGTTCCGCCCTGCGTGGTTACCCCGTAAAACAAATTGTTGGGCGCATACCAAACCAACGACGCATAAGGAATTTCGCCACCCGGTGCATCGTTAAAATTATATACGCGGTGGACTGTATCGGTAGCAGGGTTGAGGGTAATAATGGCTCCATCGTTGTAATTGCCACCGCTTTGCGTAAGACCGTAATACAGGTTGTTGTTGGGGTTTAACACCAGGTTACCATAAGGCAACGAGGCCCCGGGGCTATATCCCCAGTTCCACAAAACCCTGGCACTATCGGTGGCCGGGTTCAGGCTAAAAACGGTACCGGTGCCGTTACGGCCGCCACCAAAACTCATGCCGTAGAATAACTGGTTAGTGGCATCGTAAACAAGATCGCCATAGGGTGAAGCCGCAGAGGTGCCATGGCCAAAACTCCACACCCTCTTTTCGGTGTTCGTTGCCGGATCAAACGTAATGACCGCGCCCCCGTCGTAAACACCACCGCCCGGGGTAAGCCCGTACAACAAGCCATTCAACGGACAATAAACGAGGTCGCCCCAGGGGGCTTGTCCGTCACTATCTCTCGAAAAGCTGTAGAGTAAAGTTTCGGTGTTAGTAGCAGGGTCGAGGCGGAAGATGGCGCCAAGGCTGTCGGTGCCACCATTGGGTGCCATGCCGTATAAATAAGCGCTTTGTGAGGTAAGGGTTTGGCTACAAAACAACATACACATTGCAAAGGCTGAGATCAATTTCTGGTTCGTGTTATAGTTACTCATATGGCCCGGTTGATGTTAAAGACTAAACAACAAAGGTTGCTATGCCTCATTACAATTAATAACGGCAGGTAGTAAAAGGCAGGTATGAGGAGTTAACGGTATAAACAAGTATGAAAAGCAATGTTATTGACTTAGAAAATACCGCACCAACCCTCCGGCGTTCGAAACGGAAGAGCCGCCACCGCGAAATACGAACATTGGATGTGGTGTTGTTCTTTTTGCTGCGATGCTGCGCCTCAGCTTCGGAGCCCGGTAGGTTGCGAAGCGCAAAAAGAATTGCGTGAAGCTTAAGTCAATGACATTGGATTGAAAAGCTACACTTAAAACTATCACAACGGTTTCGGACCCGTCCTAAGCCTATTAACGTATTTTTCGTTATTAAATACCATCTTATTATATTTACGCTCAAATCCTGAACACATGAAAAATAATTACATTTCAATCTTAATCCTGCTCGCTTCTGTCTTCTCCTCCGCCGGTGCTTATGCCCAGTTTGGCAGCGATGTAAAAATATATGACATGCCCGCACATAACGAAACAAGGGTTTCGATAGATGTGGCATTTAATGGCTGGGTTTACGCCGCTTTTACGTACGATAGCGGTCTTATTATCAGGATGTCGAAAGATAACGGCGATACCTGGCAAACGATAGATTCAGGGTCACACGCCGGTACGGTTTACCCGGCTGTAAAGTTGCTGGTAACCGGTAACGATACTAACAGCCTGCGCCTTTTCGAATTGTCGGATGCCTATGTAGCCAGCAGCAATCTGAATTTACTCTATCTCATTAAATGGGATGGCCGCACCGGTGCCTATATGAACTACGTTGCGCTTGATAATTTTGCCATTAACGCGGTGCGCGGCTTTGATATAGCCAGCGATGCCAAATTTCCGTCGGTTATATCGAACCCCTACTCCATTGCTGTTGTGTATGGCACACCCAATGCAAACGACTCTCTTTTCGTGGTCACTTCTATAGACTCAGGAAATACTTTTAGCGCTAAAAAACTGGTGGCCACTACTTCCCGTTACTTCCGCGATGTTTCAATTGCCTATGGAATAGGCAGTAACTATTCTGACGGAAGGCTCTTTATGGCGTGGGAACAACTGCAGCAGTCTACCGACCGGTACGGCAGTATTTATGAGGCGCATACCCCATCGTTCTTAACGGACGCACCTACCGCACCGTTTAACATCGACGGTATTTATCCTACGACCGCAGGCCAGCTGCGTGGCCCTAAAATTTCATGCTCGCAGTCGGCTACCATAAGCAACGATAGCAACGATATTACAGAGTTGATAGCCGTCGAAAGACAATCCACCGGTTTCGGCAATGAAAATATCCTTGGCTTCAGAAATATGAGTGCCGTGGGAGGAACTACCTGGCTTGGATTCGACATCGTTAATACCGCTAACGTTACACAGCACCCCGACCTGAGTTTCGACCCGGCGTATAATAACTTCCTGCTTACTTATTTTGATAGCACCGCTTTGCATCTTCCTTACCTGGTCAATAATTTTAACCTGGTCAACTACCAGAACTGGGGAGTAGTAAGTAATAATTATGCCGACGACACCACCACCTTAGTTGACCCAAGGCCAACGGTGAGAATAAACCCTGCACTTACCCGTGTTGCAGTAGGTTGGACAAAAACAGTTGGTGGTAACGGTATTTCTATGTTTGATGCTGAGTACCGCAACCCTTTGCCGGCCATCACCAGTCTTTCGCCAGACACGGTATTAGCAGGCAACACCGCTTTTACCTTGGGCGTTAATGGTACTAATTTCAATAACACCTCAGTAGTTAATTGGAACGGATCACCGCAAACCACCGCCTACGTTAATCCAAATTCGGTAAATATTTCCGTTCCGGCATCGGCAGTAATTACACCGGGCACAGTGCAGGTAACCGTTAGCAACCCTACCACTTATGGCGGCGGCGGCACCAGCAATAGCGTAACGTTTTACATTAAAGGGCCTAATGGTATTCATGAACCTTCTGCAGCAGGCGTTATCAACGTTTATCCAAACCCTGCAAGCAACGACCTGTCTATCAGTTATTCGGTGAACGGCGCATCGGCGGTCGAAATAAGTTTATATGATATAACCGGTAAACTGGTTAAACAACTACTGAACGAAACCCTGACCGGAAAAGGTGTTGCCAACGTGGATGTTAGCACAATTGCGCAAGGCGAATACAATCTGGTTATGAAAAGCGCAAACGGCACCGATGCACATAAGATCATCGTTGCACACTAGTCAGGGGCTGTCGGCTTTGTAAAAATCAGATGCATTGAATATCCAAAGCGCATCTAAATAGCGTACCGACAACTCAGTTTCTGGACTTGTTTTGTTGAAACCGGCTGCACCAGGGCGATTGCAAAAAGCAGTGCATAAATTAGAAGGTAGTGGCTTTGCTCAAAACCTTCTAATTTCACACAACCCTTCATGTATGTTGTGGCGATTTTTAGAAATTAAAATATGAGAATTAAAGATTTCTTTGCTATAGGTACTTTACTGATATGCCTGCCATTTTTCTTTCTATACGCCTATAAAAATTACCGTGCAGTGTCTAATAGCTTTCGTGCTTCGAGTGAGCATTTTGACAGCGCGAATATTAACGGCAAACTCACTCGTACTGAAAACTGCGGGTATGCCACAAGTTTTAGGGTTCGAAGTGCAGCAGGTGAAGAATATTACAACGCCGCCATTTTTTTAACCGGAGAGAATAGTGGTAAGAGTTTTATAAATTTTGCTCACGAAGGAGATGGCATTATTAAAAAACCGTTTGCCGATTCGCTGATATTAATGCAGGATAACGTGGCGTATTATTGCAAGTGGGCGCGACATATAAAATGATTTCATTTATGATTCTCTAATCATTCAACCCCTTCCCCATCATGATCATCGGCACACATTTTTCAACCCGTTCCGCACGCGTTTTGGATTGTTTTGCGGAGGAGAAATAAAGATTATAAGCTCTTTGCCGGCCTGGTGTCAATGCTTCAAAAGCAGTTTTCAATGCCTTATTCTTATCTAACTTCTTTTTAAATTCTTCAGGAAAAATGAGATCCTTCACCGTTTTCAACTCCACCTTCAAACCGGCTTTTTCGACGGCAATGGCTTCGTGCACATAGGCTTTCAGCACAGCTTTAAGTTTAACTATCTCCTGAACGTTTGTAAACCGTACCTGTCGCGATGATTGCACATTCTCAGTTTGCCGGATCAGAATACCTTCTTCATCTTTCAACAAAGCGCCCTTAAAAAACAGCAGCGCACAATACTCTTTAAATCCATGAATCAAAACCACATTGTTTTTTTGATAGGTATAGCAGGGACAACCCCACTTCAATTCCTCGGTCAGCATAGTGTCGAGAATGATGTTTCGCAACTGCCCATATTCAGCCTGCCACTTAGATTCTTTGGTAAAGAAAAATTCAACCTTTGGGTTCGTCATACTTTTTGCCATGTGGGTGTTGTTTTGATCAGTTGTGGAACATGGTTCTTTACCAAGCTCCCGTTTGTAATGCCAAACTAAAATAAATAATATCATGATTGCTTTGAATTTAGTCTGCTTTCCCTCATTGGTATCTCACCCGTATTCGCACAATTTATTTACTTTGGCCGCTATGGTGAGAGTTGATACCGTGCCCTTGTTGCTGCGTCCGTTTTTCTTCCTGTTTGGCTGGAGCCTGGGCTTTTTGTTGTATGCTTATACCTGGCTTATCTACCATACCTGCCGCATCTCCTTCACCGGTGCCGATATCCGCGCACAACCCAATTATATTCTTTGTATCTGGCATGGGTCACTGGCCCCTTTGTTCGCTGTGTTCCCTGATATGAAAAACCAGGCCTGGATGAACCACCCGGCATGGTTCATGAAACCGGTACACATCCTTTTAAAACTGAAAGGTATGAACCGCTTATGCCTTGGCAGCACCGGTAACAGCGGCAAAGAGGCACTGGCTGCGGTCAACGGATTTCTGAAAGCAGGCCTCAGCACCAGCATAGCCATTGACGGCCCTGCAGGCCCCCTGCACCAATTAAAACCCGGTGTTTTGCTCATGAGCCGCGACACAGGAACACCGGTGATCCCCTTAAGGTTTATTTGCTCCCGAACCACCAGGCTTGGGGGCTGGGATAAAAAAGTGGTGCCACTGCCTTTTTCAACCATCGAAGTGCAGGCAGGCGGACCGGTTTGGGTAAACGCCGAAAACATGGATAGCTCCGCCGGCCAAATTACATCGTGGCTGAATTTTGAATGACCTGAAAACTTACCGCGTTCGGATTTGTCACATCTTCAGTTTAACAGATACCCGCTTCCTATCCTGATTTCGGCGAAAACGTAACTGGCTCTGTATCAAACTTAAACAGGTATACCGTAGAAGTACGGTATTTTAAAATACCGTACTTCTACGGTTGCAGGGGCCATGAAGGATTTTCATTTTTGTTTCCAGTATAAACCTTAGATGATGAATACCCCCACTCACTATAAGGACATCCACGGTTGGTTCGATTATGAATCCTTGTATTTTACAATATTCAGCGGACTTAAAGATCAGGCGCATATAGTTGAAGTGGGCTCGTGGTTAGGACGTTCGGCGTGTTATATGGCTGAGCTGATCAAAGTATCCGGCAAAAATATCCGGCTGGACTGTATCGATAACTGGAGCGAACCCCAGGCCGAAAAATTAAAGAGCGTTATCAAGGGCAATGACCGAACCCACATTCACGATTTTGTCAATAACCTGCATCATGCCGATGTGCTGGAGTTTGTTCATGTGGTGCAGCTCCCTTCGCTTGAGGCAGTCCATGTGTATGCCGATAAAAGCCTTGATTTTGTTTTCCTGGATAATGACCACAGTGAAGAGCATGTTTTATCTGAATTGAATGCGTGGTGGCCCAGAATCAAAAAAGGCGGCGTACTGGCCGGCCATGATTATATCGAAAGCCGGTGGCCCGGTGTTGTAAAGGCCGTTACCCGGTTCGGAAAAACGCACCGGAAAAAATTTATAGTAGATAAGCATTCGTTCGTATTCCGCAAATGAACCTTCAGGTTTACCAACCGGACGCCGGCCGTTAGCTCTTCTACTCTATTCTGTAGTTAAATCAATTAATCATTAAACATAACCCGTATGAGCAATTTCCCGATCATAGACCTCGTTGCCGGTCTCATTTTCATTTATTTTCTGTTAAGCATAGTTGTAAACGTTGTTATTGAGATCGTATTAACAGCATCGCGCGCCAGGTCAAAGGTTTTAGGCGAATGGTTGTTGACTACGTTCAGCAAACAGGTGGTTTCGTTTGATAGCAATGGCAATACCGTAAAGGTACCACTGGGCGAAGCACTAATGGACCATTTTGCCATCAACGGCCTGACCAAAAGCAAACAGAGTCCTTCGTATATCGAGGCCAGCAACTTTGTAGCCGCCTTTCTTGATAAAATTGCCTACGACCCGCAAAACACCATTGCGTATGCCAAAGACCTGAAGGATATTATTTATTTTCTCTCAAAAACGCAAAGCCTGCATCCCGACCTTCAAAGAACTTTTTTAGGTTTTGCCTTCGATGCCCAAACTACCTACGCTCAGTTAGGCGAAAAAACGCAGAGCGAGATACAGTTGTTCCAGGCTAAGCTCGAAAACTGGTTCAACACTTCAACAGCCCGCTTATCAGGCGATCTGAAAAGAAAATATACGGCATGGCTTACACCGCTGGTAGCAGTTATCATGGTGGTTGGTTTTAATATAGATAGTATCCGGTTAGCGCAGTTCCTTTATTCAAACCCCGAAGTGGCAGCCAGCCTGGCGGCAAAAGCGTACCAGGCCCCGGCAGATAGTAACTACATCAGCATCGTAAGCCATATCAAAGCCTCGCCCGGCGATACGCTACAGGTTGATAGCAGTAAATTAAACAGCATAGTTACCGCAGATATTCAACGCATCAGCAGCGCAAAATCGGCCTTGCAATCTACCGCGCTGCCTATGGGTGATCTGAGCGCTAATTATACACAGCTTACCAGCGCCACAGGCAAAGATCAGAAACCGGGTAATTTCTGGTCCTTTCTTGGGGCCCGGATACCCGGTTGGTTACTCACCATATTTGCAGTATGCATGGGTGCCCCTTTCTGGTTCGACCTGTTGAGCCAGCTGGCTAATTTAAGAGGTACCGGTAGCAAGCCCGTACCGGCTGCTGCCACCCCTGCCACAGGAGCCTCAAATTAACGCACCGGTGAACAGCCCTTGAACGCAAAAAATTAAAACAGAAAACTGATCAGGATGCCACGCATATTTTTCCATATAGCCTGTATGGGCGAAAGCTGGAAACAGGTTGTTGATGAAATGATAAACGCCTTCATGGTATCGGGTTTATACAACCGGGTAGATGAGATCTATGCCGGTGTGCTGGGACAGCCGGGAGAGGTGGAGTTTCTCAAAAGAAATTATCCCGGTGAAAAAATTACCTGGCACCACCATGATAGCGATATTCAACGGTACGAGTTTCCCACTTTAGAGGCTCTGGCGGCCTTTGCCGCTCAAAACCCGGGTGAAAAAATACTCTATTGTCATACCAAGGGCGTTACTAGAAACATCACCAATCCGTATTGGAAATACTGGAGAAGATATATGACAGACTCATGCATTTTGCAGTACCAAAAACATATTGCCGCACTTGAAAACTACGATGTTTCGGGGGACATGTGGTCAGATGGCACTCACTTCTCAGGCAATTTTTGGTGGGCGAATGCCGCTCATATCACACAATTGCCCGACCTGCAACAATTAAAAGCCAACCCGGTAGTAATTTGGGAGAAACATTCGGCACAGGAAAATTTCAGGCTACAATGCGAAATGTGGTTAGGCATGCGGAAGAACCTTAAAGTGAAGGACCATGGAATAAATAATATGAAACCCGGCTTTGCCTTGAATATTGTTGGCAAAACAGACCCGTTTCCCTGTCCACTGAATGACATGGGTTTTGATAAGATATATCTCATCAATCTCACTTCACGAACGGACCGCTTGACAAGAACACTGAGAGAATTCAATAAGGTCGGATTAAAAGGTTATAGCCGGTTCTCTGCGATCAATGCAGGTACTATGGGCATAACGCACCTCCGGTTAAATAATCCCGGACTGGTAGGCTGTTTTCTGTCGCATTATTTCATTTTACAGGAGGCGATATTGAATAATTACAAGCGCATTCTCATCTTTGAAGATGATGTTACTTTTGTGAATGGATTCAATGAAATTCTTGCGTATTCCCTGAAGCAGCTTCCCTCCGATTGGCAATTGGTATACCTGGGCTACACCGAACGCGAAGGCATTAACACTTACAAAAAACGGCTATCGGAAAACATAACTATCCCTAATGACCCGTGGGGTACACAGGCTTATATGGTTCAGAACGATGGCATCAGCATTTTATTTGAGCACATGAAGGAGATCAAAGACCACCTCGATATTCAAATGAGCCGTCACATCATTCCGCAAATGGCTGCGTATGAAATTTTCCCTTCACTATGTCCGCAGTCGGGTATGAAAAGTGATATTGTAGCCGAACCGGCCCAATTTGATTTTAAGAAAAAGAAGAAGACATTCGCATTATTTCAATAAAGCAGTATATGAACAGTCAGGCAAATTTAAAATTCACCTCAGTCAGCGATTTAGCGCAGCATTTTAAAGAAGAATATGAAGGAAAGTTTTTGACGCTGGAAGCAGATGCCCCGGGTGGCGAAAAAGTAGAAATTCAGGTTCCGCGCTATCTCTTTATCGGCGAGCCTGATAAAACCAAAAGAATAGAAACACTTCACCACGCCGTTGAAAAAGCGATACCCAATAACCTGCTGAAAGAGATTCAGAAAACAACTTCGTTTATTGAATCCCGCTTAAGGCAGTTTCTGCAAACCACACCTACTATCAGTACCGCTTACCTGGGGTATTACGGCTTCTTGTCAGATTTTTTATACCTCACTCCTTCTATAGACACGGCCATACACAGCATCTTCGGAAAATATGTAAGCAATGGTTTTGGCAGCACAGAGGCCATCGTAACATGTATTGATATTTCCGACCTGATCAACAACTCGCTTATCATTGATCTGACGGACCACGACAAAGCTTCATTAACCCGCGATTTTAATATCCGGGCATTCCATAATCCTCAGTTTCTGCAAAACCTGAACAAAGGATTTTACAACGTTGATGAGGTAGAGAGTTTCCAACTCAGCTTTAAGCCCGCCGATTTGCAGGAATACGCTGAAGCATTTCAAAGCACTCTTTCTCAGGCACTGGATCCCATCGCGCTGTTTCTCTGGAACACTATGCTTAGCCTGGGATATAAAATGAGTGATAGCAGCGCTCGTTTTTTTGCCGATAACAAAAACCTGCCCCTGTACGCCTTCAAAAAAGAACCGGTAGACGGACAAGAACAGCTCTCGGCCAAATTCGCTGAGAACGCAGATGAAATGCGCGATATATTATACAGGAAACTATCTGTTCTTTACACTTACTGAAGCAGCGCACTTATGCATATTTCGCAAAAATAGTAAACCAGATGGCCGGTACAGATCATGGAACGAACAACTAAATCCCTGAACTATACTCGCCTCCTACTCCCTAATCATTTTTAGGTGTGCCATAAATTCACCGTGCTGCAGGGTAACAGTATAAACGCCTGGGCTATAATTGCTATCGTTCAGGGTCACAATTCCATTCGCCGTTATAGCCTTTGTGATGAGCTGTCCGCTGATGTTGTAAACAAATACCTCTGCACCCGGCAAACCGGTTTCAATGGTCACCAGGCCGTGAGATGGATTAGGATAGAGACCAAACGCCGGTGCCCCGGTTGAAGGAATCCCTCCGATCACCACAACATGGCCTTCCGATGTATCTGAGCACCCGTTACTATCTGTAACAGCAACGGAGTATACCCCAGTTTGGCCGGCAACGTACAAACGCGCATGGGCACCGGGAATGCCCTCACCATTAAAGATCCATTGGTAAGAAGCAAAGGAATCAGTGCTCAGCGAGTCATTACTTTGCACCAAGGCAGGTACCAACGACAGCACGGTCAGATTCAAAGTGACCAGGTTCTTGCATCCGCCTGCCGATGTTACAGTATCCGTATAAAGACCCTGTTGATTAACGTTGGCGTTATAAAACGAATAGCTATTTCCGTGGCAAATGGTTTCGTACAAAGTATCGGTAGAGGCTTGGGTAATATTAACAACCGTAGTGGTACTATACTCAACCGGGTCGCTGGACACGACCCGCATTTGATAAAGCTGACTACTAATCGTACCCACAGGTATAGTTACAAGCACCGAATCAGACGCTACACCGGTTAGACTACCGATAACTGTCGGCGTAGCAAAGCTACCTGTAGCATCCGATAATTCAACAGTAAATACATTGTCCGGGTTAAAAACATATGCGGTAATAAATGGCTGATAAAATGTCTTACCGGCACAAATAGATAAGGACGACACCGGTACAATATCGAATTGCGGAGTAATTGTTACCCGTACCCGCGCCAGGCAATTTTTGCCTGTATTGTTAAAGCTGCTAAAGGCGCCGCCTAACATCACATTGTTATCGGGCAATACCAGCGCTTTATAAACCGAACCATATGCGGCTCCGGGGTTAGAGTAAAAACTCGGGTCAATAGCGTTATTCTGCAAAAACCTTGCAATACCATTATAGATGCCAAATACCGTAAAATCACCCGACACAAGGTATTTGCCATCGCTTTGCACAGCTATGTCGGCATTATAGTTGCTGGTAAATCCGCCTCCACTGTTATTTTCAAAAACAGTATCAAGTGTTCCGTTGAAATGCATCCGTCTGAGGCCCTCAGTAAAATTACCGGTAAATACTATCTGGCTGTCAGGCAGCACTATCAACTTAGTAATATCCTGAACCGATGTTGCGAAAGAAGGGTCTAAACTACCGTCAGTATTCAGGCGCATCAAAGGCACACCAAACTCGCCACCGGCCACAATTTTCCCATCCGGTTGCAGGGCCATTGAATTCACCACTCCGGTTAATCCCGTGACATGAAAATAGAAGGTGTTGTCTATCGTTCCATCAGCATTAAGCCTGACAATGTGCGACCTTGACATTCCGTTATAGATAGTAAAACTTCCACCCAGAACAATTTTACCATCGGGTTGCAACAGAATTGCGTGTATAGGTCCATTCGTGGTTCCATCCGCCGGCGTAAAGGTGTTATCCGGGCTACCGTCGGTATTCAACCTGCACATGTGTAACTTTTGTGGCAGGTTAAATGAATCACCGGCTATCAGTATCTTATCATCGGGTTGTAAGGCAACGGCCTGCACGTACTGGCTGGTGGTGATATAGTATTGCACGAACGGCGATTTAAAAGAAGTATCCGCTGTTCCGTCAGCAAAGAAGCGCATCACATGTGCGTTGTGCCAATCGTTATATCCGGTAAAATCACCTACCGCCAGCATTCTTCCATCAGCCTGCCTTGCCATATCCCTTATCAGGCCATTGGCACCTGTCAGTTTCATAAAAGTTGTATCCACATCGCCATTCAGCATGAAACGCGCAATTCCGTTGCGCGGACGTCCGTTCATATAACCATCATTAGTATATGCTCCGCCTACCAATTTACCATCAGCCTGCACAGCCAGTGCGGTGAACTGAGCCGAAGTATCTGTTGCCTGGTAAGCGCTGAAACGGAAATTAGTATCTGCTTCGCCGTTACTGAAAAACCGCTGCACACTCATTATCCGGCCATTGACATGAAAGATACCATTGATATAAAAACTGCCATCCGGAGATAACGCCGACGCAAATTCGCCGGAGTAAGAAATGTCCGTTTTGTTGGCAAACGGAATGGTCACTTTAAATGAGGTGTCTATACTCCCGTTTGTGTTTAACCGCACAATACCATTCACTGTATCGCCGTTAAAAACTGTAAATGTTCCGCGTACGATGACCTTTCCATCCGGTTGAAGCAGCAAATTGAATACCGGCCCGTTCGCACCGCTACCTGTGTTGAAACTGGTATCCAACCCACCATTTCCGAGTAGCCGCGCAATGTGATGATAGACCCATGGCGAACTATATAAGCTGTCGTATCTCGAACCAATAATTATTTTACCATCAGTCTGCACTTCCATAGCGTTCAGTTGAGTGGTGAGTGCGGGTAAGCCGGCGTTAAAAGTAGTATCCACGCTGCCGTCGTTATGCAGCACAATAAGACAATGCCTTTGCACACCCGAAAAGACATGGAAGTCGCCACCGCACAACACTCTGCCATCCGGCATTTCCTTCACGAGGTAAGAGAAACCCGGAGATTGTGGACCAGTGCCAGGATCGAAAGTGTTGTCAAGTGTTTTGTTACTATCAAACCTTATCACTCCATTGGTGTGCGGAATGCCATAATACTGGGAAATACCAGCCACATATATTTTACCTCCGCTGCCCAATGCCAGGTTCCGGATGGTGGCACCATCGCCAAAGGTCGCGGCAGTTTTGAACGACCCGTCGGTTCTTCCGTCGGGCAAATATCTTACCACATCTGCCTGGCTATTATTAACCTCGATGGTATCCTCAATCATAACAGCAGCAACCAGTATGTTTTGATCGGGTTGCACTAATATGGCCGACGGAGTACCTGAACCCCAGTGCATATACCCTAGATCAGTCACATTAAATGTAGCATCCACAGTAGCATCTGCTTGCGCCATTAACACCATGCTGATAAAACAAACTGCCAGCAGCAGCAAAACCTCTTTTGACATTTTGATAGCATAAATATGAAGTCGCATCATAATAGGGGGCTTTTGTCAAGCATAAAAGTAAAACTAAATATCAGGATATCCATGTAGCAGCAAAAATGAACAAATTGAGTTTGCAAGGTTAAGTTTAAAGCATGCGTAAGGTCAAAACACAGGCCAACCAAGCCAGACAATTACCCAAAACCTGGTTATTATAAACTAAGCTTTTCTATTTCAATAAGGTACACAACAACATTTTAAAAATGTGCTTTCGGGCCACTCAAAAAATTAACAAAACGGAGCTTTTTTTTCAGTGAAAGTACGGGTGCAGATTCAGTAGAAGTACGGTTGATTTTGGGGAAAAGTAGGGGTAGCTTTGTGTCATCATAAGCAAAAAAGCTTATGACGCCATGGCCGGTTGTCCAAATTCAAAATGCTAATTGGCCCCTTATCAAGCAAAATACAAAACTATGGCTTCATCATTTTATTTTTTTACTCAGCCTGATTTATTGCAAGCTCAAACGGCGGGTCAGGCATATGGCCCGGTTTTAAGCAGTGACCCGGATTATATCAGTGGCACCGATGGATTTAGAGTAACAAGTTTGCATACAGCAACGACTGATGCCAATGCTTACGCGGTATGCGATTCAGTTATTTTTATTCAGGCACAAGGCTCCTTCCTGAATATAATATTAAAACCACTGACTCCGCCGCCTTTCCAATTACCCAAAGTCAGATTCTATATTTACCGCGGAATAAAGACCACTTCGATTATTGATTCAAGTGTTCCGACAAATATTGCAGCAGCAACTTCTAATGATCTTACCAACGCTATTTGGGATTCCACCAACAAAATGAATGCAAGTGCGGGAACGAGCAGCACACCTAATGTGGCCGCTGTTGGTCTTGATTTATCTAGTCAACCAGGAACAAATCCATTGGATTCAGTTTTTTACAGGGAAGGAAGCGGTAACCAGTTTCCGATAGTAAGGGCCGGGTGGCAAATAGGAAAGTTTGACAGTACGGCTCCATTTGGTTTTGAAATAATTTTTGAAGGAATGGGGTTTGAACCAACCTTAGCTAATGCACGGGCTGCTAAAACTGTTGTGTCAACGAATAGTTTGCCGGGCACTCCTACTGCCGCTCAAACTTTTGAATATTGGAGCAGCAAAGAGGCGGTGCTGTTTTATATGGATCCCTGTTCTTTTTTTGGAGGATTTTATAAGCAAAACCTGTCGCTTGGAAGCACTCAGCCGGCAGGAACATCAGGTGTCACAATCACCACTTTATCGGGTAATGATATATATGACCTGGTACTTACTAAATATATTAACCAGAATACTATATGGCTGGATATTAGAAATGAGTGCAACCTTTCGTTTAATTATTTCAAAAACTACGATGTAAACATTCAAATGGCCTTTGATGGTACTTCGGCGCTTTCAATAACAAATTTTTATACATCCGGATGGCCGCTTTTGGGCATTACTAACAATATGTTTGCCTCGGGCAATACGGGCAAAAGTAATGTTATACGTATAAGTATGCCGGATGGGGCCGGCGACAATCCTTTGCCGCTCATGTATATTTCAGCCGGAATAGTAACTTCGGATTTCCCCAATGAAACTACGGGAGCGGGTAAACTAATAAGCCTTACGGTTACATCCGGGTTAACAAACGAGATCAGCTTATCAACCTATAACAGGGATAGTCTTTCAGGCACTACTTCTATTGCCGGTTATATCCGGTTAAAATATTGCAAGCAATTCGATCAAAGTAATCTCCCACCCGTATCTTCCGGAACAGTATTGAGGGCGCAACATTACCTGGATAACATTTTCAGGCCTTTAGATATGAAAATCTATTTCCCCAACAGTTATAAGATATCAACCGCCTATTATGAGGAAGAAAAGTTTATTGATACCACATTGGCTGCGGCATATAACGAACTTTATATTATAAAGCTGGGAATTGCACAGGATACGACCACCGTTCAGTTCGTATTTTATCCTATTATCCGGCAGAGCAGTACAACAATAACCCCCAATCAAACCTATACGCTTACATCAGAAAAAGACTCTGTTACAGATTCGTATTTGCAATGGATAGCCCAGAGAACAAGACCATTAGTTTTAAACGAACGCCAGGTTTCTGACGGCGGACAAAACGAAAATATATTGGTAATAATAGATGACCCATCAGAGTATACAGGGGGCTTTGCGGATGTAAACAGTAATGAATTGACGCCAGTGATGATGTCTATCAGTGAATTTGCTTCTTTACAGTCTTTGGCAACTAACACCCTCAATTTCTATCAAAGCATGCCTGTATTTTTGGGAGTTACCAACAGAACACAAAGTACGGACCCCAGTGGACAGGCATATACCACTTTCGACCTGACATTAAATGGTTACCAAAAAATAAATGCAGGTACCGGCAGCGAAGCATATCAGGTTAATTCAGTTAATACAAATATAAAACTATATTGTTATGGCAGCTTTTAGTTCCGCGGCAGCAATCAGTGCAATTACTTATCCTCCCCCGATTTATGTTCTTACTAAAGAGGAGGAAGTTGGTTCCTTGCAGCTTTCGAATGTGGCGCCTGTTTCTGGCTCACAACCATTTGTACAGGACTATTTTATAAATGTGGATACTGAGTCTATGTTAGGGGCTACACTTCCAATGAATACTATCATCAGTGATAATTCTGTTGGCTTTAGTACTATGCTGGCCAATGCTACAATTGTTACCAATTTTCAGACCTTGGCAAACAACTATGGCACTCAGATATTTAACCGGGCGGTGGCCCTTGCTCAAAGCCTGCAACCTGAATTAGCCGATATTACTTCAGCCACCGATGTACTACAACCACAGCTTAAAGGTGTAGACAGAATATTATACTGGGCCAGGATAAAAATGATTGTAATGCTGAAACGGAGGCTATTTCAATTAGGCCTGTCTTATCTCTCAGCAGTAGATGAATTTGAAAAATGCTCAAGGGGATATTATTCGGCTAATTTTACAGCCGGTGTTAAGCAAATTTTAATTGCCGGTTACGACCCTTTTCAATTAGTACCAGGTGTTTCCTATAATGATCCAACACATTATAATCCCTCTGCTTGCTTTGCCCTTTATTTTCATGGAAAAACATTGACTAGTCCACAGGGTGCTAATGCCCAAGTATTTTCATTTATTATCCCCAATAGATATGAGTTTTTTGATTCCAGTTTTGCAGAGGATTATTTTGGAAGGTACATTACTGCCGGTAATAATGTAAATGCTATTGTATCCATAAGTTTGAATGGAAATTCGTATTCAATGGATATAGAAAGATTTTATGCAAGATGTAGAGGAGGATATAATGACAATTTGCGAGAAAATCAAGAACCACCCAAAGCTATTAATCCTCAGGGAGATGCTACAGCTCAAGAGTTTTATGAAACAAAATTGCCGGTATCCACAATTCTACAAAGTCCACCAGGACAAGATCTTGATACCAGGAATAGTACAGTATTAGTTTTCGATCAGTCTTTTGAGGCAACAGACAATTCTAATCCTATGGTAATTCAAAATAACCCTTTGTATAATTACTTTCCCGAAAGTGTTACGAATCCAAAAGTATTTGGGTCAGGTTCAAATTTGACGCAAAACCCGTTTGCTAATTCGACAATGGGGTTGACTCCTATTGGCACCAGTTATATATCCGTTGAAGGCTCCGGTGGCAATTATTTTTCTAACGAACTTCCCTATAGGATTGCCAGGTTAAGAGATATTTATAATAATACTGCTCCAAGTGGCGCACAGGTCGTTTCGGGTCATATCCATTTACCCAATACTCAAATAACTGAATTTAATATATATAAAAACAATCCGAACGTTCAAGTTAATACACCCAATCCAAATCCAAATAGTACTGGAACTTTTGATGCCCGTTTTTGGCCATACCGTCCGTATCGTCCGGTGGAGGCGATTTTCTTTTCTTTTTCTATAATAAAAGATAATCTAACCGAGATACTTTCAAAGATGATAGATGCTATTTAGATACGTTTTTTACTTTCTCTTACTGGGTATTGGTTGTAAGGCTCAAGATCCGACAGCACAACTATATTTTAAGTTATGTGATAAAACGGATGTCGTTTTTTTTTGATTCTCATTACACCGATACTTCAGCGTTTTTTTGCGATTCCCTTAAACTTTATAAAGTAACTGTATTTCAGATTGAGAAAACGTACGACAAAAATGATGGAAAAGAGCCTTTTACCGGTTTTTATGAGACAGGTGAAAAGGTATTTAATATTCGGAGGCCAGGGGGCTGTACTTTAAGTTATGATAAGAATATAGGTATTAACGATTTCGGTGGGGATTACATAATCACAGTCGAAAAAAAAAAGACTAATGGAATAATGAGTTTGATAATTCGAAATGTTGGTAATGGACAAGTAATTATATATGTCGGATTTCGAGTTGGTGCATTCGAAATCAATGCAGATGATGGTTCGATTTTTAATAGTAAGAAAAATTCCGAATTGATACCCGAGGCATTAAAACCTAATTGCGCAAATAAATAATATATGGCAACGAACAATTTTTATCCTTCTTTATCGAATCTTATTCCTGTAGAGAATATGCCGGATAATCTGGGATTTTTGCAGGAGGCATTACAGCCAATATTCGACGATATATTTTATACAGACCTTCAGGTTTCACATAGTGCTGACGGGGCGGCAGGTTTTTATAGCATTACGCTTGTAACTTTTACCAAGTTAGGATTTGCCTTTCCGGGTACCGATGGGCTGTCGCTGGTACTTAATCCGGGTTTCTCATCAGGTTCATCCAGCCAGTTTCCTATTTCGGTGAGCTACCGCTGGGAAGTGCTGAAATTCATTAAATCTTTTGAAGTTTCTGGGTTTGACGAGTCTCCCCAATCGTTTTTTAACCTTATTCTTGAAATTGCCGGTGTTACTGAAGCCCAATTACTTTCAGAAGCTATTTCGATATTCCTAAGTGGCTCAAACGCTGTTCAACAGTTTGCTGACAATTTCCAGGCGCAGTATGGTTCCACTTTAACAGTAAGCACAAACCCTGACCCAAATGTCGTAATCGCTGATTTGATAACACAAATTCAGGCACTTTTTTCAGGTGGACACATTAATGCTGATGCCTTTGGGGTTATATTCCAACTGTTTTTAAGTTTAAGCGATAACTTTGGTACTGCACTAACAAAAATAGAAACGCTTTTTCAAACCTGGTTAGGCACTTTTACTATAGACCATATCAAAACATTATTAATACCACAGGTTTCCGCAACACTTAATAATATTGATATAGCGTTAGAGTTTCCTACAGCCTATCTGCAACCAGTTGATCACAATAACGTGGTAATACCGGGGGGGGTATCATCTTTACAATGCACGGTAGGTAGTATAGGTTTTTCAACTCAAAACGGGCTGATATTTTCGAATGATTTTCCTACAGTAACATTTACACCGTCCATGATTATGGGCACGGGTATGATTATAGGTTTTACCAATGCCAAATTTGATTTTTCCCGTACAACAAACATACCGGAGGTTACTGCGGCCGGATATTCCAACGATTTTATGGGGGTTTATATACCTTCGGCTGAAATCATTCTTCCTCCGCAGTGGTTTAGCCAACAATCGGGAAGCACCGGTGGCATTATTGCAAAAGACCTTATTGTTGGTACTGGCGGCTTGTCGGGAACTATTGCTCTCGAAGCGTTGTCGAACGTTACTTTACCTGTAGGGCAGCTTCCGCAATTGCAGTTACAATTAGGCACCTCTGGATTCGCTTTGTTTTTCAATATATTTTCAATGACCTTTAAGCAGAATGCAATTGCAGACTGCACCATTGCCGGAGGTTTGTCAATTCCAGGTTTTAAAGATGCTTCAGGGCATCCTGTGGTAATTAATATTAAAGCTCATATCGATAATGATAGCTTTAGCATTACGGCAACCGAAACAGATGGCTTACCGTTGCTTAACTTTCAGGATGTATTTGAACTGGATATAACAACCCTGGGTGTAGGTGAATTGAACAGCCGCTGGTTTGTGGCGGTAGGTGGTAAATTAAAATTTGGCACGGCCGTCGGCTTTTTATCTGATATCCTCCCTAAAGAAATAGACATTCAAAAACTTACCATCTGGGAAGATGGCAAATTCGAAATACAAGGCGGCGGTATCACTTTATCGAAAGCCATTACGATACCGGTCGGTCCTGCCAAAATTCAAATTTCGGCTATTCACCTGGGTGAAGATACCCGGATACATGGAGGCCAGCAGCGCCAGTACATGTATTTTGGTTTTGATGGTGGTGTTTCCGTCAATCCCGGTGGTGTAGATGTTAAAGGCAAGGGTATAAAATTCTATTTTACCGTCGATGGCGGCTCATTCAATTGCTTCCTTCAAATTGATGGTATTTCGGTAGATATCGTGATTCCAGGTACCGCCAGCCGCGATTCTGCGGCCGTACTTATACACGGATTCCTGTCCTTGCAACAAACCGCAAGCGGTCTGGATGAATATATTGGCGGTATTTCATTATCACTGCCCAAAGTGGGCATTAGTGCAAGTGCCGGTATGCGGCTTATTCCAAGCATCCCCGCATTTTTAATTGATGTGGATGTTGAAATATCCGTGCCTATTCCTTTAGGCCCAACCGGTTTGGGTATTTATGGTTTCCGTGGCTTAATAGGCTTTAGATATGTAGCCACCAAGAAGGCTGCTCACCTGCCCGATGATGCCAGGTGGTGGGAGTATTATACTGCTAAAGTTCCACCAACAAACACCGTGGGTGTGAACGTGGGCAAATTTGAAGAGCTGAGTGGGTTCTCGCTGGGTGCAGGTATTTCCCTGGCTACATCTTATGACAGCGGTTACACATTTTCAAGCAAAATATTTCTGCTGTTCTCCCTCAACTCCCCTGATTTCCTCATCATGCTCGAAGGCCAGGGGGCCCTGCTTAGCAAGCGATTGGGACTAGACGATCAGAAAGACCCTCCGTTCTTTGTTCAGTTTGTCATATCGTCTGATAGTATTGAGTTCGCCTTTGGCCTCAATTTCGGCATCCGGTTAGATGAACCTGACCCTAAAAACCAAATAGTCGCTATTAAGGGCCTGATTCAAATGGGCTTCTTCTTTCACGATTCCAGTGCCTGGTATATCGACATTGGTACCGACCAGCAACCCATTACCGCCGTAGCCCTCTCTATTTTCACCGGTTATGCTTACCTCATGCTTTCGGGCAGCGGTATAAAAGCGGGTGTTGGAGCTAAATGGGATTTTGAAAAGAAATTCGGTCCTGTAAAAGTAATTGCCAAGGCCTATGTTGATGCGTGGGGGCAGATCAATTTCCGTCCTTCGCAATTTGGTGGTGGTATTGATTGCGGTATTGAGCTGGGCATTTATGTGTTTGGCATAGGCTTCGGATTAGGTCTCGATGCCTCACTATCCGGTACCGCTTCGAAGCAGTTTATCATACAAGGCTCACTCACTATCTGGATAAAAGTGCTTTGGAAGAAATTCCAGCTCAGCTTCAAATTTAAATGGACCATACGCAAAGAACAGGATATAGACCCACTACCGGTGCTCGATACCAGCAGCCTGCAGCTTAGCCCGGGCTCTCAAACATCGCCGGTAAAAGCGGTGAACATGCGCACCGGTGAGCCGTTTGCTATGGGATTCAAGATAGGTATGGTGGTTGATCAAACTCAAAACCAAACCATCGCCGGAACCAGCGATATTTCCTGGATCGATCCTAATCAACCGGTTCCGCTCGATTCATATATCGATATCAACTTTATCAAGAGCGTCTTGTTGGACAGCACCCCAGGCATCACGCTGAACCGGATGCCCGCATTTACTCCGTCATCGGGTAATACCGAAAACTTCCCGCCTCAAAAAGCAGTTGGCGCACAGGTACTTCACAATTACGAAGTTAAGGATATAAAAATATACTACTTCGATACCGTATCCAACCAATGGGCTGATTATGATCCTTATGTGGCTATCACTTCATTGAGCGTGGCAGATGTTGCGAATAACAGCATTCCAAACCCGGGCCCTTATCAATTGGGATTCTGGCAGGCCGTTGACCCTAATAAAGTAAATAAGTTGCGCATAGGTGCCCGCACCCCGCTTTCCTGGATCAATAATACCGCAGGTGGAGCAGCGCTTGAATATTACGGGTTTAACGGAGGTGCCATACTTTGCGCCGGCCAGGAAAAAGCACCGGTTTGCCTTGACTGGCTCGATAAAAATTTAGGCCAGGTCTATACCCAGTCTGTATTGTACGATAAGAATGCCATTGGCTATAAAACTTACTTCAAAAACGCCACAGTAACCAATTTTCCCAATGTGTTCGGTGCGGCCAAATCGCTGCAACTGCAAGGTGCTTCTATTCTGGAGGTCATCCTTCCGGAGCCTGCAGGACAGGTGAGTTTTGAATTGACCAGTTATGTTGTCGCAGTAGATGTTATTTTTTATGAATATGTAAACGTTTCTTCAGACCCTTCAAATAATCCGGTTTTTGCGTACAGAATAATCGAAACTATCGGATTGTCACCGGCCGACCTTGTTCAAACACGTTATTACCCTTCAAGTCCGGACGGGTCGCAGTTTTATTCCCGTGGACAGGGTAAGCAGGTAGCTAAGATGGACTTTCTGGTACCACAACAAGAGAATTACGTAGCGCAGCAATGCCAAAAGAACTTCAACGCCATTCTTAGTGCTCAAATGAGTGCCATCAATCCGGTGGTAAGAAGCTTAGGCTCACAAATAACGCAGTTGCAATCGCAGTTAAGCCTGACTCAGCAGATGTGCACGGCAACTACTTCTGACCCGGCAAGCTGCAACCAGATAAGCGTCCTCCAACAACAGATCAGTGAATTACAATCGCAGTTATCGGGCTACCAGACATTCATGAGAACAATACGGGGCATTGATGGCTACACCGGTACCAAACCATATTGCGATGTGCTGGTTCACGACATTTGCTATTTGGGGGTAACTGATTACTACTATAATCAAAGTGTTCCCGACCAACAATATATTTCAACTCAGAATGCAATTATGGGTGATGGTCTGCAACGCACAGTGCAACCTATTTGGTGGCCAAACACTTATTTTGCCTTTGAGGTGCATTACCGCGACCGTGTAAACGGCGGTGGAGATGATCTTCTTCCACACAATATTGCCGCGTTTGGGTTTAAAACCGGCAAACCGTTGGGCCAATATTACAAAGGCAATCCTATCTATGGCGCACTTGATGATACCAAGAAGCAGGCCTTCAAATATTTTGACCTGACATACTACCTTGACTTTGATCGCTCATATCCAAACGCTGATGGCAATACGCTGAACGCAAAACCAATTTTCTACAGTCAGCAAATTCCATCCCCGCTTCCGGGCTATCCGTTTCTCGCAGACCCAACATCATCGGATCCAACCATGCACATTGATCCATCCTCAGCTCAAAGCTTTTATACACGAACACTCAACCTGTATTATCTCGACCCTTATATGTATCTGATGATGAATAACTGGAATCCTGTATCTGCTTATCCGGGGTTACCTCAGATATATTACCAGATACAGGCCGTCATCAAAGACCCTGCATTACCGGCAGGAGAAACCGAGCCTACGCTGAACGGAAGATGGCAGCCACACTTCAGCCCTGTGCAGAGCGCAGAATTACAAACTTATTCTAACCTCCTGGCCAACGGTGAGAACTGTTCGGGTATGCCATCTACGCTGACCTATTTCAGCATGCACAACGAATTCGTTTTACCAGACCTTAAACCAGACAAAACATATAACGCAGTATTCTTATCCGAATATAGTGAAGATGGTATAAACTTTACCGGCGATAAAATACTGGGTTACACATTCTCGACATCGAGGTATCCTAACTTCTATGCACAAATCATGAGTTATAAGCTGGTAGATGCCAAAGACAGCACAGTGGTAAAAGACTCCCTTTTTACCGTCAACGTAAATACCGGTGCCTCCGTTTTGAATGATATCAGTAATCTGCTGGCAGGCATAACATATACCAACCAGGATCAATTAGTCCGCGATTTTCAGGATACCTACGACCGGATCATGGACGGCATGCTCAAAACCGGTGCCATACCACCCGCCATTGCCCACGAATTCAATATCATCAATGCCGCCGTCAACAGTGCCACAGTACCCGTAGCCTATCTGATCAGAAACCCTGAACCGCTGAACGACCCGAGAATGGCTGCAGGTACCACCGGCAACGATCCATGGGCAAATGTAATCGATACTGTACAACATCTCAGCGATGGCAGTTCGGTTGATAAGACCCATTGGACGACTATTTACTCAAAAGATAAATCGAGGGCACTGATATTCCTGAAGCAGGCCGGAGGAACTTTTAGTCCGATGGTTCCTGCTGGACTAACGCTGGTAAATACAGATTTCACCTTCCGGTATAAAGAATACGACCCGGGGGCCATGGCTTATGCGGCCCGCGAAGTGTTAACGGTTACAATTTGAAATTAAAATTCAATGTAGTATGAGACAGATAATTCCAACAGGAGCGAACACTTTACTTCAATCCTCATATTTGTATATCCAGGCAGCCGGTTCTGATGGAAGTGACCGTTCAGCCCCCGGCATTGACCTCCGGTGGTCGCTGATGAAAGAGTTAGGCGATATGCATTTGCCCAAAGGCGACTATGCTCAATCAAGCTGGGGATTTAATCAACCCGCCGACTATGTGAAGGTATACCGCTCCAGAAACCCCAACGTTGGCTTGCAGCTCGACTTCCAAAGCATTCCCTCGCTTTTTCAGGAAGCGGGAAATACAAGATACTGGCAGTACACGCTACCTAATCCTCTGCCCTATATGCCGGGTACCAGTACCGTGATACTCAGGTTTACAGATGTAACCGCATATGATGCTTTGCGAAGCACTATTAACCCCCATACTTCGGCATATCAGTTCCTAACTCACTACGCGGCAGTTTTAGAAGTGGAAGTAATTAACCAGTTAATTTATTGCGCACTTTTCGAAAAAATAACCCCTGTAAGTCAGACAAGGCCGCGTCCGGTGATTGGTTCTATTACCGGCATAACTTCTGTTCGCAATGTTTTAAACACCATCCAGGTTGCGCCCGGTTTTAATGTCAGCACCGGCAACACAACCAGTCCTCCTGGCACATCAACCACGGGCTCCGGCGGACAATCAAGCAACTTCAACTTTAATCTTCCGTCTGCGCAGATTAATACTCCTGCGCTGGCCGGTCAAACTTCAGTGACAGTCAATAATAGCTCGGGTATTAAAGTGGAGAGTGTCACACTTAAAGATACCAGCGACCCGACTTCGACCGTAATTTCATCCCGCAAGATATTTACTGCGGTAATGCCGCCAACCGAAACAAGAATTTGCTGCGAGAATATCAGTTATATCCGCTTCCAGGCAGTGGGTGCCTTCCCGACTGTGCTGATGCTCCAAACATACTTCATCACGTTTAATTTCCTCGATCAACCCCAACCGGGTTCTGCATTTGGGTGGAATCTGATCAATGGATTTGCACTTACCACAGATGATCATACTGCGCTGAACGTAAGACTGGAACAGAGTTCTTTCATCATTGATAAAAAATGGCCAAAGTTTAAGGACGGAGATTCCGTGATAAAACAAAACTATATAACCCGCTGGCAAAATGGCGGCACAACTGGCGGACTGGGCATCAAAGCGGGCGTGCAACAATACATCGCGCTAACCGATATCAACGGAAATTACGATGGTGATGTGTCGTACGATACCGCCGGAAATAACCCGCCCCAAAGCGACCCTTCTCTCAGTTACAGTATGCTGGTATCGCTTAACCTGGCCGCACTTGATTTTCACGTAGCACGCATGTTAGGCTTAGGTTACATTGATGTACTGCCTGCAGTGGGCGTCAATATATCGCCTACCCCGGCAAATGATGCAGTCACGGCAACCATTGCGCCCGAATATATTTACTGCGCGGTATACAACACTCAGGCTTCAATACCCAATGCCACAAGCACCGGTGCCCTGCAACATATATTCATGACCTTGCCGACTTCCATCATTGATTACCGGTATCCCAAAGCACCCGACTTTCTGCCAATTACATATGGCCTTAGCTTACAATCGGGCGGAGATTCGAACCCTATTGCAATTACAGATGCGGATGGGTATCTGCCTAACTACGATGAGCGTTATATTGACCTGAACGTAGACCAGCAATCGGTGTATGAAGATTTCGGTCCGTTCTTTTACCGGACAGACCTTTTTTGCGCGTGCGATTACAGCGACCCGGTGATGTTTGGTGCCGAGTATAAACTGGATTCAGAAACCAACTGGAGAATACAGGAGATCTGCAATAACCCAGATTTCCCAGGTTACAATATTTTCCATCCCACCGCCCAATTAAACGAGGTGAACGGAATACTGAACAGCGATAACCCCATCTATCTTCACCAGGAAACCGAAGAAGGGATTCATGATTACGCCATTTACGGCATCAACTGGTTCTCCAGGTCATCGCCTTTAAGTAACGTTCAAAAAACAGATTACACAAAATTTGATAAGACCAATAACCTGGTGCCACCGGTACCTCTGAACGTTGTATACGTTGAAGAAGAATCTCCATTATTCCTTACTTCCCAATGGGAGCAGGACCTGCTCACTACCCGGAGGGGATTGTACACCGACTATTATTTTACCCGTGCCATATTTGAATGGAACCAGGTACAAAATGTGAACTATCAGTTTGCCGATAAAGTCAATTTTTACTTCAGACCAGATCAGCTTCTATCTGTTCAGGGCGACCTGGCCTCGGTTACATGGCTCTCAACGCAAACCGTTCAGGTAACAACTACAGATTTTTTACTGGCAAGCCTTACGCCGGTTCAAACCGTTACACCGGTTATCAATAACGATCCTGTTACAATAGCCAGGTTCATCGGGGCCATGCTTACCACCCCTTCGGGTAGTTTCCAGGTGCTAAGTGTTGATTCGGCGGGTACAGACCCCGTACTGACCCTGCAATGCAACCGCGTTATTAATAGCATACCCGTTGACAGCAATGAAGATGATGGATACATGAGCACCGCCACCTGGGTCTCGCCGCAACCGGGCGAACGCTTTATGCTGGTTGAGAATGCCCAGAATCTGGCTTCGTGGCAAAAGCTGAATAAGCAAGTAACACTTGACCCTGTTAGTCTGGGTACCTATCAAGAAACACAACCCGACCCTAATAACGGTGGCACAGTTACCTTCCATATAGGCGGCATATATGATGTTGCCGACGTGAAGGATCTTTATGTTCACAGCGGCTATACGGATACAACGAAACTGGGTTATTATGAAATAACGTTTGCCAATGCGGTATTACCGGCTCATCCTTCCGGAGACCCGGATTGTTATTGGTATGGTGGCTCCGTGCGAATGGACGCGACCAACTTAACCGAGAAGAAATTACTTAAGGTAGTGAATATTCATGCCGACCCGGTTACCAGGGCACCTCACTCTCCTTTAAAGATATACGTTTTCGATCCGGATTATCCTTCTGGCCTTCAGGCCGGACAAGATCCATACAGTTTAATTGACCCGGCAACTGCAAGCCCTTACCTGGTGCCACCCACAAACCTTCACTATTCTTTGATAATCCCGGGCACAGCGGTAAATGTCAATTTTCATCCCGGTTACCTCACTTATTTGTACGCCGAGCCCGGTAATAATTTCGACAAAGCACATATTTATCCGGCTAAAAATCAGGGTACCAAAGTTACCTACATGGGGGTTACCGCCGTTGACGATACCAAAAATAAAGAATCGCGCCTGGGCTTACCTGCCCAGCTATATGCCGTTGAGTTGAATCCTCCGCAACAACCACAGGAACCCGGAGGCCCTCTTTTCGCCACACGCCCTGATTACTACGGCAAATCGACCTATACATTCGATACACAGATAGAGCGCGATGCCACCCGCGACCCTTATTCGTTGGTTTTCTTCAAAGGAAACCATATGGTCATCCTTAAATCACTTTACGAAGAATTCCCTCCCCTGGGCTCAGCTTCAACTCCCTTAAGGAATACCGTACAGGAAATACTGGAGGATCTGGCGACTATTACTAACGACGCCTATTATTATGACAGATACTATCATTTAGTAAACCAAAGTCTGCATGATTTCCTAGACGGTACATTGGGTGGAGTGCAGGGAGACCCCTCGAACTTCAGATTCCCGATGCCGTCAAAATCCGGATTCTTTTATTATGATACCCTGAACCCTCCCGTTGGTTATGACCCTCAAAATCCGGGCGCACTTTATTCCCAACCGGTTTATGGCGCTTTATATCCTTTCGACGGAACACATGCACGTGGTAGCCAGACCTTTACCGATGGACTTACAAAAGCAATACAAGGAGCCTTTATACCGCTCACCAAAACACCGGTCATGTTCCAGTTCATACAACCGGGCACACAACCTCTTAATGTGGCGCCGGTCACGAACGTAGACCCGAGCGACCCTACCTTCGATCCATTTCCGATGGTCCGGTTATTACCCGATAATATTACCGTCAGATTTACCGACTTTACCATCGAAGGTGCCGCCCAGGACCTCTACTTTTATGCAGCCGCCGAGCTTTCCAACAAACTGGAATATAGCCCATGGAGCAGCATATCCAGACCGGTAATACTTGTAAACTCAGCACCTGCCGTTAAAACGCAGATCAGAAAGGTAGTTTCGTCCTTACCCAATGCAGTACTGGGCATCCCAACCAGTGTTCAGTTCGATATCACACAATACCTCGATTCAGACAATATAAAGAGGATCAATATTTTCAGAACCATCAGCCAGGTCGATTCGTTATCGGTTAGAACCATGACGAAACTGCCAGCCATTGATTGGGGTAACCCGATAGTAGATGATTTCAGTGACCTCGACTCCCCTCCCTACGGCACCCCGATCTATTACAGGATCAACGTTGAGCGTGAGATCATCAATGAGGACGGGAACGTGGAATACATACCATCGCTGCCATCCGACAGGGCGATAGCGAGTGTGGTAGATGTCAACAACCCGGTTCCGGCGCAATTGACAAGCACCTATACGCAGAGCACCGGTCCGCTAACATATAACAACGTAGTACTAAGCTGGAATAAAACGACTTATAACGGCACCTACTATTTGTATCAGATGAATGCCAGTGGTAACTGGGTCAAACTGTTCCAGATACAAACCGACGATGCCACGCAGTTAGAATATAATTTACCCACGCCGTTGCTAAAACAACAGCCCGACAACACCAACATTTATTACAGGTTTAAGGTAGATGTTGAGAACGCCTCCGGATTACTAAATCTTACAGAATTAGATTATATCATTTGATATGCAAAGTATTTATTCACCTAACCGGATGTTTTTATGAATTGCAGTAACCAGCTTTCGACCCAATATACCCAGCAAAATACGGGTACCGATATCAGTATATCACTCAATGATCCTATTCCCGCGGTGATAGAAGTAGACACCTCATTTCTGCAATCTATGGGAGTTACTTTGATCAGTGTTGAATCCAAAACGGATGAAAGATCGCAAACATTGATGGCCGTTCCGGATCAATGGAAAATTGTCTACGTGCCGCAACTGACTGACTCTGATTTCTGGAATGGTTTTTCGCCAGGTGATAGTATCAATTACTGGATGGCCTATTCTGACGGGACCAAAAAAACAGGAACAATAAATCTTACAAAAACATCCGGTTCAATTGCGCTCGCTTCATTTCAATTAGAGCTTGCCGAACCTCTGCCGGCTTCGGCACAATTCTCTTCAAGCAACTACGCAGTTTTAGATGGATTCAAAATAACCTCCATAAGTAATTTAAGCCGCGACATTTGCCAGGCTGCCCAAATTGCTACCGATGGACTCAGCTTTACCTATTACCCCGACATGCTTTCAGGCTATTGGTTTTCCCAGGATGCAGGTGACACGCTTACGTTAAGCGTTGCAGATACCTTTACCGGAGAAACGAATAACATTGACGTAGTGATATACCGCAATCCTCCCAAAACCGGATTCCAGGCCGTTGAGATCAATGTTTCGCGTGAGATGTATTTCCATCAAAATGATTTTGTCTCCTTCAGTAATAATGCAACAGCTGAGATCATTATTTCCGCCGCCCAATTCAATCCGGGTTTCGACACCGAAGTGATACACGTATCTAAACCGGCTAACAAAAGTGCGGGGTTCAACACCCACTTCACCAGCAATAGTATCTATTACACCCCAAATATCAGCAGCGGATTTTGGAAAGACCTTACCGAAACAACTATTGACAAAGTTTTTTACACGTTGCGAAATAAATATACCGGACAGATCTCTTCCGCAGCGGTAAACATAACCCTGAACCGTTCCTTGCAATACTTTTTTGCCGAGAACATTGCCATGGTGCTCGACCCGTATACAGCCAATACCTTTAGCCCGCTTCTAAATGTAAACGAATATTACTTCGACCGGGCAGTTACCCTTACTGAAGTTGATAAAATAGATTTCAGCAGCATTATTAATGCAGTTAACTTCTCAGGCGTATTTTATTCAGTGTTGGGCAGGCCCTCAACATTCTGGCAACAGTTGGGAGGTTATGATACCGGTATTAAATACGGCGACAAGCCCTTCAATTTCTACAGTTTATTTAACGTATTGATCGACGACGATGTGACCTTTTTAAATAAATACAAAGTAAAAAACAACCTTACCGCTGAAGTGCAGGAGGGCAACATCGGGATTGCCGTAAAGAACAGCCGGTTTCAATACAATGTCGTTGGCCAAATGCCCGTAAAAATAACCCTTGACGAAGAGTATTTTACCGAGTTCAATTTTCTCAGGGCACAATTTTCAACGAATACCGGTTACACACCGGCCGCAGGATTGAAGTATTACGGTGAAGGGCTTTACGCTGAGATATTTGTGGAAGATCTCAATTTTAATGCGCGCCCGAATATCGGCGCCAGCCCATTGATAGACATTGACCCGGCAGGCATTTTGCCTGAGAACGAATTTTCCTTCGATACTTCATTTTTCAATTCGGTGACGAGCGATGGAACAACAATAGCGATCATACCCAACCTTACATCAGGTAACTGGAACCGGGCTGCAAATACAGCATCGGCTATTACTGTTTATTTCCGGTTCCGGAATCATGATGCGCTGGCTAAACTTTCATTAACAATTAAGCAGGTAACCGGTGGTGTGTTACCAGGGTCGGGAAGTTCAGGCGCACCAAACGGTGAGATCATCTTTTTAGAAAAAGCCTTTGTAGGCACCGATAGTGCAGAAGTAGCACCACCACCTATGGGTCAAAAAACCAGCAAAAGTGAAACAAGTAATCCCGTTTCCCCAACAACTCCGGTCTCTACACCGGGTGGAGTCACCACTCCGGCGCTGGTTCTAACCTTCAGCTGGAATAATTTGAATGATGAAACAGAACTTTTCCTGCAGATCTCAATGGATGGAAATAATTGGGTAACCTTTAATACTATAGTGGTAAGAAACTTTGGCAGAATGCCGGAACAAAAAGTGGATATAGCCAGTAATCCGGTGTTGCATGCCTTGCAGGAAATGAACGTGTTCATAAGAATTGTCAGCGATCTGAGTCATATAAGTAATGTACTACAAGTCTCATCCCTGTAAAATGAAAGTGGCCTTTTTCCATATTGCCTGCATGGGTGACTACCGGAATATTGTCGACGAGCTATTATCTGAAATAGTTTCAGCGGGGCTTGATACCGGGATGGACCTTTGGTATATTTTTGCCTGCGGCGGAAATAAAAAAGACACCATAGCTGTTCTGGAACTCTTTGCGCGGTATTCGTTTAAAGGCAATTACAGGATTACCGAAGCAGCAAATGATTTCGAATTTCCGACCCTCAACGCTTTATACGACCATTGCTGCAAAAATCAGGATGATGTAGTACTGTATTTTCATACCAAGGGAGCCAGTCGGGGAACTATCAACAATAAATACTGGCGCAGGGCAATGAGCTATTACGTGCTGGGAAACTGGCAGGAATGTTTAGGCCTTCTGCAGGATTACGATGCCGTAGGCTACAACTGGCGGAACGGTCTCTTTGCAGGTAATTTTTGGTGGAGCAATGCCAGGGTAATTTGCCGATTTGCCGGGTTTGAGGCACTCAGAAAAGATCCGTTCATGGTTTTTAACGATCAGCCGTCCACTGAAAACGACCGTATGCAGGCTGAGTACTTCTGGAACAGGATACCGGACCCGAATGTTTGCAGTGTCGGACTGCCTCTAAGGTTTGATGGCGTGAACATAGACCCCAATTTACCGATAGACAATTTTGATAAAGACTGCTTCGAGCAGGTGGGTTTAAAGCTCGATGCCAGATGGTGCATTAACCTAGATAGCCGGCCAGACAGGTGGGATAATGCCCGCATACAATTCCGTATAAATGGTATCAAAGATGTAAAGCGACTTCCCGCCATTCCCTCGAGGACCATGGGCATTAAAAGCGTCTCGTTTGACTCGCCTGAGACCATCAATTACGCCGCCATTGGTTGTATGCTGAGTCACTATTTTATTATCAGTGATGCTTATCAAAAAGAATATCGCTACATCCTGGTAACAGAAGATGATGTAGTTTTTGTTAAAGGATTCCAGGAATATTTCCCCGAGCAGTATAAATATGTACCGGGCGACTGGGATTTGATCTGGGTTGGCGGCTACGAAAGAAGCGCTGTAAGCCGGACCAAAAACGTCAAGGAACTGGTTTATAAACCCACCGACCTTTGGGGCACTCATTGTTATCTGCTCAGCAAAAAGGGAATCGGGAAACTATATCATTATCTGAGCAATAATCCGGTTAAAACACATATCGATATTACCATGTCGCATTTGGTTCCTGACCTGAGACAATATTCTTTTCACCCTCCTCTTGCTAACCAGTTCGGATTTAAAAGCGACATACACGAATGACGCAGCCCAAGAAGCATAATAATAAAATAAAAACATTTATATGAGCCACAATGCCCTCAATTGCCAAACTGACCAAACAACCGCTGCTGTTTTTACGCCAGAGCAGGTGGCCGTTCTCAATCAATTGTTCGGCGGTTTACAGCAATCGCAGCAGACCCAACCGGTGCCAGCGGGGTTTCAATTCCCGGCTAATAAATCTTTAACTGCTACAGATGTAGGAAAAATAGTGGTTAATAAGAATGGGACAGCAAAAGTTGCTCAGCGTGATAACCTCAACCCGGGGCAACCCGGAAAGTGGCAAATAACAGTGAATTCACTTTTCGCACCACCAGACCCTGCCGTCATTACGATACGGTTTGATGACGACCCGATAGATGATGATTTTATCCGCATAGCCTGGGTTACTTTTCAGTTTAAAAAAAATCCCTTAGGCGGAAATGATATCCCTATTGTATCCGGCGAACGATTAGGACAGATAGAGGCCCTAACTACGGCCCTTGCAGGAGGAGGAAGATATTCAAGCTTTTGGACCGCTACCCACGACTCGGTCAATACCGTAACGATCACTATAAATCCGCAATGGTCGGTTTTCAGAACCACCGAATTAATAACTGAGGGCGTATTACTTCCCCCGATTGGAGCCTATGGAGATGGATTTGATGCCCGGATAACCAATGCAAATGTAAACGTTGTGACAACCGGAAATACAAATGACTTCGGGTTAATTAACAACGATTTTTTAACCGGCATAGGATTAAACTTAACTTTTTACAATATATTCAATACAGCCCAACATCCCACGCAGCAATCCAATTTCGGGGTTTACTTCCCTGTATCCGTCAACGATTTTGCTTCGGCTATTGCTTCAGCCATTAACAGAAAATCATCTCCGGGCCTAAGTGCAGTTGCCAGCGCAAATGTGGTGACCATTGAGCAAACCACCTTGCAAAGCGTACCTTTGTTCCAGTCTGACTCAAACTCAAAATACAATTACTATATAGTTGCTTTGACCGGTGATGGATCTAATTATTGCTCGTTCACCACAATAGCGAACTCTATCACTCCCAATTTTGCTTCCGTTAATGACCCGGTACTGGGTGTTCTGACCGGATTGCAAAACGGAACAGCATATATCAATGATGCAAGCTTACAGCAGGTTAAATTGTCCGGATTCAATAACGTAACAATATGCCCTTTGGACAATGACCTCAACGTGCAGCTTTTTGTTAATCGATTTTGCATTATCAATAATGACGGAACAGTAGAAAGCCTGGGCTCTGTAGATTATATAAAATCTCAGTTCGGTTATAACCCCGATGTAAAAACTCTTTTGCAGTTCTTTTCACAAGGGTGCATTTATTGGGCCTTGTCAGGCGGAAATGTGGGGGACACAATAGTGGTGACTACCAACATTCCGGTTTCCATTTACCTCGCTGTTGTCTATGAATTCATTCAGGGCGGTGCAATTTCATTTTAGGAACGCAAAAAAGAAGGCAGGCAATATTATTTCTCATTTATCTTATAAAAAACTATGGAAAACAACGGATCAATAGCCCCGGCACAATATCAAAGCATACATGGTTGGTTTGACTATGAGCCTCTCTACAATGAAGTATTCTCGACCCTGCCCGAAAAGGCTCACATCGTGGAGGTCGGCTGCTGGCTTGGTCGTTCAGCCTGTTACATGGGAGAGTTGATCAAATCGTCCGGAAAGAATATACGGTTTGATTGCATTGACACCTGGAGGCATCCCCGAACAGATTGGTCCGACCAAATCATAAAAGGAAACAAGGAATCACAGGTAGATGATTTTGTAACCAATTTAAATGCCGGAGGAGTATTACAGTATGTCAATATACTTCAGTTAAATTCGCTGGAGGCGGTATATCTGTATGAAGACAGAAGCCTGGATTTCGTATTTCTGGATAACGACCATAGCGAGCAACATGTTTTCGACGAGTTAAATGCCTGGTGGCCTAAGATCAGGAAAGGCGGAGTTTTAGCCGGCCATGATTACATCGAGGCCAGCTGGCCGGGTGTCGTTAATTCAGTTCAGCGTTTTGCCCGAAACAGACGACTGGATATTTTAGTGAATGGAAATTCTTACATGCTTAAAAATAGTAAGGATTGATGGGCTCAAAATTGCGTTGCCCCAAAGGTCCGGTTAATTTGTTTGATAAGCACACGTTAAGCCCGGCGCTCTGATAATTGCAGATTAACAGGCCTTGCGGCAAATCTCGGACCTTCAGTATAGCGCGTACGGATGGGCCTGAAAGAAATCTTTTAGTTCAGCATAGTTTTCAATGACGGTTTCAATATCTCTTACTTCTTTTTGAATCGTGTCCGGCTTAACTTGTATATCGTCTACCCCTAAAAAGCGGAACACATCACTCATTTCGGAATTGAAATTACCGGTCAGCTGCTCGTACCAGATCATTTTGCATGTATGATCTTGTAAGTTAGCCAGTGTTTCACGGTAAAGTTGGTCAGTGCGCATAATGTTTTCAAAGTAAGCCAACGGATCAACGTGTATTTTTTCGGTTGGCCGCTGCTTTTCCGAGTAAATATTGAAAACGTCGCTCAACCCGGAAATCCTATGGCTCACATAACGACGCAGATAACTGGCCCGCCTGAGCATTAAAATCTTAACACCGGTATCATTGTAAAGTTGGTTCCATATCTTATAACAGTCGGTCCCGGTGGTCATTTCATCATCCGGTTTGGCGTGCGTAAGATGGATAACAGCAACCTTTACCTTATCGGCCGGTGCATTACCGAACCAGTGTTCAAGCACCCGCTCTAATCCGCCACCAACAATTTCTTTTGATGAATATCGCGGCTGAAATATCTCGTTAGATATAAATATATCAGGATGCTTTGCCAGTGAAGACTGCAACATGTGCGTTCCGCTGCGGGGATAGGTCAGAATTACGGCGTTGAACGGGAGGGACATAGACACTAATATTAATAATTATTTTTTATACTATATATCCATTCTTCCCCCTGCACCCTCTCATCATTATTACCCTTAATTATTATCCGTCCCCATATCCGGGTGGATTTCAACCAGCGAGGGAGAAAAATAGTAAGCCAAAAAATCATCATTTCCACTCATATAGTCAGCAATAGTGTGATCGATGTGTTTTGTAATTTTCCGCTGCAGAATAGCATGTAGCTTTTCAATCCCAGTTGCGTTAAGCATATAACCGGCAGTACTGCCTATATAATTGGCGCGGTATATTTCATCTCCAACCTGGTATTTAAAGGAATTCTTACCGTCAACATTACTTGCGCCATAATGCAAATAGATCATATCCCAATCAGTTACCAGGCCTGCCGTTAGCATATCTAATCGGCGGTTGAAACCGGGCGGAACTATGACATCATCTTCAAATATCATCACCCTGTCAAGTTTTTTCGCGAGGCAATATTTGATGACCGCCAGATGACTGAGATAGCAACCAATATAACCGAATCCCATCCATACGTGGGTATTAGCCGAATCACCAAGCCGTGTCAGTTTATTATCAAAGGAGGGAAACACAGTAAATGGTTTACACAGATTTTTACTGTTCGCTTCAAAGCTTTCTAATCTATCCTTGCGCTGAGGCAGATGGATAACGATTATTTCCTTCACCGTATCTATAAACGTTGAGCTCATTCTGAGGTTACTTACGTTCTATCCAAAAAGAATTTGTCATTACTTCCAGCTTCAGGTCTCTTTCAGCAACAAAAGTATTCACGGCCTTCGCTACATTCCAATCCTGGTGCGCATAGTAATCATGCCCGGCAATAATGCCACCGGATTTCACTTTGTTATGCCATAAATTAAGTTCCCTGTAAACATGCCCAGCTTCATGGTTATTATCGATAAAAATGAAATCCAGACTATCGTCCTTATATATATTCACCGCCTCAAAAGTTGACAACTGTATCAAATTCATATAGTTGATAACCCCGGCGCTTTTCAGGTTATTGACAAATAACCCCAGCACATTACCGTCGTTTATGCTTAACATATCTTCGTAGGCTTTTCCAGTCTCGCCGGTATTCCAGATATCGATGCAATCAAAACGGATCAGTTTTCCATCCTCTTTTATCTTTTCCGCCATATAGCATGACGATTTTCCAAGCCAGCAGCCTATTTCAACAAAATGGCTCCCATTGGATGCGCTTTGGAATATACGGTCGTACAAATCATCAAAATCGAACCAACCTTCAATTTTCTTATACTGTTCAGGCATATCCGGGGGTGTTTAACTTTACGACAATGAGTAATTCGCAAAGTTGAACTATCTGTTGATTAAAATCAACCGTAGAACTACTGAATTTTTAGGGTGACTTGCCGGGATTACAAGGCAAAAGTGCGGGCCATTTATTGGTAGGACGATTTGAGTAGACGATAACATCATTTTGACTTTCTTAGGATAACGAGTTGGCTTGTCCGGATGCGGAGTATTTCCAATCGTCAGACCACAAAATCATACTTTATTAAAACACAAAACCCGGCCAAAAGCCGGGTTTTGTGTTTTAAAATACGATTGCGTTTTAGTCAACTTCAGGCAGGGTGCCTATAACAGTTTGTCCGCCTTTCACTTTTTGTTTCAGACCCACTTCGATCTTAGTGCCTACGGGCAGGAACAGATCAACCCGCGAACCAAATTTGATAAAGCCCATTTCGGCGTTCTGCATCACTTCGTCGCCTTCGTTCAAGTACCAACGTATTTTGCGGGCAAGCTTACCGGCTATCTGGCGGATCAATATCTCTGCTCCCGTATCCTCGTGTTCTATCACCACCGTATTACGCTCATTCTTTTCAGACGACTTAGGATGCCATGCCACCAGGTAGGTACCGGGATGATACTTTTGATATTTAACCAGGCCGCTGATAGGATTACGGTTAACATGCACGTTAGCGGGCGACATAAAAATGGAAACCTGTATTCTCTTATCCCCAAAATACTCCGACTCCTGAACTTCTTCTATCACTACAACCCGTCCGTCGGCAGGGGCAATGATTTGGTTATCGCTAGTATTAAAAATGCGGTAAGGAATACGGAAAAAGGAAGCAAAGGCCAGGATAATAACAATCGAAACTCCTCCCGCGATGTAATAAATCAACAGATTTTTAAAAATGAGCGCCAGGCTTAGATTTAAGAGAAGGAGTATAATTCCGGATACAAAAAGGATCTTGTGCCCTTCCTTATGGATCTTTATTTTTCTCTTCATTGAATTACCTATGATTTTAACTAAGGGGCGCTAAGTTAAGCGAAATTTTCTCAAATATATGATACCCCGATGCCCCGAAAAGCCTTTAAGCTAACACCTACTTGCTCAAATAGTCAAAAATGAGCAGTGCATTGTGCATCTGGCTGATAAACCACAGGATAGCTACCACGAACGGAACAGCAAAAAAGTAGGCATCAAAACGGTCTAAAAAGCCGCCGTGGCCTGGCATAATGCTCCCTGAATCTTTGATATTGAGGCTTCTTTTCAGTAAAGATTCCACCAGATCGCCGAAGGTTCCGGATATCATGATGACCACAGCAATAGCCATCCACTCGTAATACTGGTAAGCAACCAGGTCGGGGCAACGGTTAAAGAAATAGGCAAAAAGGAGGGTAAAGAACGCCCCGCCTACCACACCTTCCCACGTCTTTTTGGGCGAGATGCGCTCAAACATGTGGTGCTTTCCCAACAAAGAACCACAGGCATAGCTGGCCGAATCATATATCCAGATCAGGGCAAAGACGGCCAACAGAAAAGCACCGCCATGCTGAAAGTAGAGTTGGTTGGTTAAGATAAGCGGCACCAGTATCCAGAAAACAGCGGCTACATTATATCCAATATTGGCAAAAGGATTTTCGGATTTAGTAAAGAGCTCAAAAGTAAAAATGAAAAACACCAGTCCCGGAACCAAAGCATTCATGGCGAAACCGGCATCTCTGAAACGGAGCAATACCTGGAAAAAAGCTATAGCCAAGTGATCCAGGTCGGGTAAACCTGTAGCGGGGGGAGATGAAAGCAGGAATGACCTCAGGTAAATGAACAGGCTCAAAACTATAACAAACAGCTTGGCCGATATAATAGTAGTTCCGGTTTCGCGCTTTTCGGCAGTGATATTAAAATACTCATTCAGGGTACCTACCAGTATTACGCTCATCAGCAACGCGAATGAATAGGGGGTCCATAGAATGGCGAGAACCATCAGCACAACAAAAACAAGTCCGGAGGCAGTGCGGGTTAAGAGCGTTTTCATGTGGTATTTTTTAAATTAAAAAGACAAATGAATTTCGACCGTAAATCAAATATAATCTTCTTCTTCATTCAGTGGTTCGGGCTCGTCCAATTCCAACGAAAAATCAACATTACGGCGCCACTTATTCAGCACGAACAGGCATCCTCCAAAAAGAGCAAAAGAGATCAGCGTTACATAAAGGGGCATTTCGGCCTCAGAAATGTCGGTTTTCAGATATCCGCTACTGAAAAGATACTGCAAAACCACCACTAAAATATTATTGACAAAGTGGGCAGCTATTGAAAGCCAGATGCTACCCGAGATATAGTACAGAAAACCCAAAAAGCAGCCCAGCACCCAAATAGCCAGAAAATTATCGGGCTGCTGGTGAGCTATAGAAAACAGAAGCCCTGTGACCGCAATGGAAAATACCGGGTTTATCTTTGATTGAAGCAGGTCACCCAAAACCAGCCCCCGAAAAAAGAACTCCTCTCCTATAGCAGGTATTATTGCCAGCACCAGAACGTTAACTATGAATATCAGTATAGAACCGCCCTGCAGCAAAGCCTTCTCCATCGCTTCCTGCTTTTTGCCCTGTTCTATAAGCACCTTAAAAAAATCGGGCAAAGGGATCTTCTGGTTCATCTCTACCAAAAACTGGATAAATACCTGGGCAACCAATACAGCAAGCACGGCCATCACCACCAAACGCATTGCTGGTGTTACTCCCAGGGCCATCCGTTTTGCCACAAACCTGGTTTCAAGCTGGGCCAATAAAAGGGAGGTAAAAACAAAGGCACCGAGCGAAGCAAAGCCTTGTACAAAAAGAAAAATATACTTGTCAGATTGGGTTACAATGTTGCCGGCAAAAATAGACTGCACCTTATCCATGCCACAGAAAGGCAATAGCAACATGCTGGCGAGCACCGGAAATAAAACATAATTGATACAGAACATGGCCCCGATAAAAATGAGCCTGGTACTGAGTGGAATTTTTTTGAGTAGAGCTATCATTGCCTATTTAACTCCAAACATAATATTATTTGGAAAAAGGTTGTGATTATGAAGGATGTTGCACAGTTAACTTCCCTATCAACTCATTCGAGATAGTATTAGAATAAACACCGTAGGCATTCATCAATGTGCCTTTCAATCCGTCTTTCGATTCAATAGCATATAACACCATCTCATCACCGGGGTCAGTATCTCCTTCGAAGCGGTAAACCTCAGTTATTTCGAACTCGTTGGGCGAAAGTTTCCGGCCCGTGGTGGTACATTCTATTTGCGTTTCTTTCAGATTAAAATCAAGGTCGAAGCCCCGTGCTTTTAAACCGGTTATCGCTTCTGTTAGGGTATCATAGCTTTTCATACGGAGGGATTTTAAATGCAAGTTACGGATTTAGTTTGCTTATTCCTTCCAACCACAAATTTCAAGCCATTGTTTAGATGGCGGGTTCACACAGTGCTGGTATCAGTTGGTTTACGCAGGGAAGCCCCTAAAACATAGCAGGGACGTCAAAAACGTCCCTGCTGAAACCCAACCCAAAAGAAAATACTAATAACCCAAAAACTACCAGAATTTTGTTCCGCCCAGCTGATTGATAGTTAAAGTTGAAAGCAATACCTGGAACTGCAATTGTATCTTTCCTAACTCGGCATTTTGCTCATCAGTTTGTGCTGTCAGTAACTCAAGGTTAGTGATAACACCCGCTTTGTAACGAATATTGGCCAGATTCAACGCTTCCTTGGCCTGGTCTATCTGCAATTCATAATTCTTCAATTTAGCCTTAGTAGCTTCGAGGTCGCTTTTTGCCTGCACCACATTCTTATCGAGGTTCAATTTCGTGGCTTCGATATTATATTTTGCCGCTTCAATGTTCAGCTTGGCAATTTTCATGCGGTAGTTAGGTCTGTCGGCACCATAAATAGGAATACTTAAACCAACTCCAATAGAACCAAAAGCCTGCAACTTATTTACATCCGGTATATACCCATCAGCGTAACCTATTTGTCCTTTCGCCATTAAACTTGGCATCCAGTTATTACGGGCAGACTTAAAATCCCACTGCGAGGCGGCCAGCTGGTCGTTCATAATAATCAGATCAAAATTCTTATCCGTGCTCACCTCTTCATGGCCTGAAGTATTGAAGTTGATATCGGCACGCGTGATGTATCCTTCGCCCTGCTGAGCCGTTAGCATGTTCAGGTATTCGTAATCCTTCTTCAGGTTGTTCTGCAGATCTATTAACAGGTTCTGCGCGCTGTTGCGGCGCACCTGAGTAGACAACAAGTCAAACTTCAAAGCATCACCATCCTTTACCCGGTCACTGATTATCTTTTCATTTTCTTCCAACAGTTTTACTTGTTCGTTTTGAACGGCAACACTTTTATTGTAGAAAATGATTGCGCAATACAATTCAGCTACCTGGTAAGCGAGAGCCTGCTTGCTGTTCTCCAGGTTATCCTTCGATGTCTGTATCTGGGCCAGCGTCTTCTTTACATTGGCCTGTGTGCGGCCGAAATCCCAGATTGGCACATTAGCGGCCAAATGGAAATCGTAATTATTGGCCGGAAAGAAGGCAAAAGTTCCAAAGCCCGGAAAACTCAATTCGGGTGTAGGTTTAGCATAACGATAACTGGCTTCACCATCAATGGTAGGCATATAACCCGCCCTGGCTAGATCGCGCTGGCTCTGACTCAACCGGATATTCGCATCACCGGCCTTTAAACTCGGATAATTGTCAAATGCCTTTTTGATCAGGTCTGTCAATTGATCAGGCAAATTATAGCTATTAGATTGTGCATTCAGTAAACCGGTGGTAAAAAACACCATCATGATCGTCTGCAAAAATTTTCTCGTCTTCATCTTATATGTTTTATTGCTGTGTTCTTTTTTATTTATCTCGATTAATGCGATGCTTCGGCAACTGCTTTTTGCGTTGCAACATCTAATTTTTTATTCTTCAAAAATGGTATCAGCGGAAATACGGCCAGGATGAACAGCACTGAGAACAGGAAGCCATCGAGGTAGGTAAGCAGGTAGGCCTGTTTATCAACGGTAAGGTCAAGTAACTTGTAAGCCATTTGTTGCGAGTTGGCGCCTACTGCCAGTTTAGAACCTACACCCAACAGCGCATTATTGCGGGCAATAAAATTGGCCGAGCCTGCTGTGATGTTTGATATCAGTTCGTTTCTGTGTATGGCATAACGTTGGTCTACATAAATATTCATGAACGCAATACCGAAAGCACCGCCTAACTGACGCATCATATTATTCAACGCAATACCCTGTGGGATATCTTTCGGTTTAAGACCAGCTACCGCCTGGTTGGTAAGCGTAACCATGGCCATTGAAATACCTACGCTACGAACAATGAGTGGTAGGGTGTAATCGCCGATGCTGCTGGTGATACTGCTGGCCAGGTAGAGCAATATGCCGTAGCATATCAGAATGCTGAATCCTAAACCAATATAAATTTTCGGTGAGTCGCCTTTTTGCAATCGCCCGCCTACAATGGGCATCACGATCAGCGAGCCTAGCGCCCCGGGTATCAGCGACATACCCACCATGGTTGGCGTGTAGCCCAACACCCGCTGTAGTAACAGGGGATAGATGAACACCGAGGTATATAGCGACACACCCGATATAAAAGTAAGCATGGTGGTGAACGTAAGGTTACGGTCCTTCAGCAATCGAAGGTTTACAACGGGTTGCTCCTGCCGCAACTCCCAGATAACAAAGCCTATGATACCAACTGCTGCCGCGATAGCAAATATCCTGATGCCTTCATTCTCGAACCAGTCGTTGGTTTGTCCGCGCTCTAACACATATTGCAGCGAACCAATACCGACCGCGAGTAACAAGATACCGCCCCAGTCAATTTTAGGTTTTTCAGTATGGTGCGCAGAATCTTCAATAAAGAAATAAGTGAGCACCGCAGCCAGTATACCGAAAGGGATATTGATGTTGAATATCAAAGGCCAGCTATAGTTGTCTATCAACAAACCACCCACCGTAGGTCCTAGAGTTGGGCCTACCACGATACCCATACCGAAGATAGCCGAGGCAGTGCCTCTTTGCTCTACCGTGAACGTGTCGAACAAAATCGCCTGCGAGGTAGAAAGTAAGGCACCACCACCTATACCCTGTACAAATCTCCACAGAACGATCTGCCATAAGGTGGTAGAGTTACCACACATAAACGAGGCCACCGTAAAAATGATGATGGAATAGAGGTAATAATTCTTTCTGCCGAAAAATGCTGCCAGGAAGCTGGTCATCGGAATGATGATAACGTTGGCGATAGCGTATGCCGTTATCACCCAACTGATATCCTCGATGGTGCAACCCAGGTTACCGGCCATGTTGTTCAGCGCCACGTTGACGATAGAAGTATCTATCAGCTCCATGATGGCCGCCGAGATGGTGGTAAAAACGATGATTATTTTAACGAAACTTTTCATTGGGTTCCTTTTTTAGGCACGCCTGTAACAGTGTGCGCATTCAAATAAATAAGGAATACTAATAAGCCACTGAAACATCCAGGCTCATACCGGCGTGCAGCTTGTCCTTATATTTCGCCATATCTTCCAAGGCGATCTTTACCGGTATACGCTGGGTCACTTTTACGAAGTTACCGGTGGCATTATCCGGAGGCAATAAAGAGAACTTGGCACCTGTAGCATCCGAAAAGGAAACGATCTTTCCCTTCAACACCAATCCGGGATATGCATCAATGCTCACTTCAACTTCATCACCCAGTTTCATATGGTGGATCTGTGTTTCTTTAAAATTGGCCACCACCCAGTAATTGCTGTCGTCAATGATCGTAAACAGGGGTGTTCCTGCCTGAACGAACTGGCCAACATCCACATTTCTTTTACCTATTTGGCCATTGCTGGTAGCGTAAATTTTGGTATAACTCAGTTTTAATTGCTGTTGCGCAATACCGGCTTTCTTTACAGTAATGATGGCATCAGCTTTTTTAAGCTGTGCATTGATAACCCCCAAACGGGTCTGCGCTACATTCACATCGTTCTTGCTCGATTCATATTGTCTGTCGGCAATATCCAACAGGGTCTTTGAATCATCCAGTTGCTTCTTGGTGATAGCTCCGTCGTGGAACAGGCTTTGGTCGCGGGTATAATCGGTATGTGCTTTTTCTTTGCGCGATTCGGCCACCTCCAGGTTCGATTTGGTTTCAGCCAAAGAGGCGTTTGCATTGACGATAGAAGCCTGGGCATTGCCGATATCAGTTTCGGCTTGTGCAAGGTCGGCTTGCATTTCCTGTAATTGCAATTGCAGGTCAGCATCGTCTATCTCTACCAATAAGGAATCTTTTTGCACGGTAGCATAATCCTGCGGGTAAAGGGCCTTAACATAACCCGAAACGCGCGGAAGAATAGGAACCAGGGTGGCTTCTATCTGAGCGTTATCGGTGCTTTCGTGATGCAATTCATAAAATACCTTCTTTCCTCCAAAATACCCTACCACACAAAGTACCAAAAGGATAATTACCCTGACAATGATGGTTTTAGCGCTTGTTTTTGCCGCTACTTCATTAGTTTCTGCCATGACGTTTAGTTGTTTTATGATGCAAACGTAAACCAAGTTGACCAAATAGTCAAATAAGTTGACGAAAAAAAAATTAAAGTGCTATATTTGCACTACGAAACAGCAAAAACAAAATTTTAAGCAAAATGTTGGATAAGCGCAGAAAACAAAAATTGGAGCTCTACATGGAGAAGAAGAAGACCAATTTGTCGCGGCATATTTACATTACCCACCGCTACTTAAGCGAATGGGCCGATAAACAATGGAAAGCTGATGGTTGGGAGAATATCAGACACGAGCACCTGCGGCTGATCAGCATTATCGGAACCGACGTGGTGAATAACAATGAATTAGCCAAACGTGCCGGGGTGACCAAACAAGCCATGAGCAAAATGGTGACCGACCTGGAAAAGCATGGCTTTATTGATGTTGCTCCAGATCCGGATGACATGCGGGCCAAGATCATTTCTATGTCGAACAGCGGGGTTGATTTTTTAGAGTATTTCCAGAATTGCAGCAAAAATATTAACAAGCAGTTTGAAATTATTCTAGGCAAAGAGAAGGTTGACAAACTTGTGTTGCTGATGTCGGAGCTGACAGATGGCATTATGAAGGAGTGGGATAAGGAGTGGCACCCGAAGAAGTAACAGGTGGCAACAGAAAAAAGAAATTTACCACTACGGCGCTAAGGACACGAAGAAACACTAAGTTTTTTTACCACCCATTCAATACCTCTTCAACCAACTATAAATATTTGGGCCTGGTTGCCTGTTGAAAGGCTAAACCAAACCTGGCATTTCATAGTGCACCTTTGTGTTCTAGTGCCTTAGTGGTAAATTTCCATAGTTAAAAACTCACCCCAATATTCATTACAAAGCGCTGGTAAGTACGTTGCACGTTGTAGGTGTCGGAGGCGTAATAAGTATAGGTCCAGGTACTGCTGCTCATGTTCATTTTATAACCTGCGCTTAATATCACCGAGGCCCTGCTGCGGGTATAAATTCTAACCCCACCTCCCGCCGAGGCATAAGCGCCGCCCTCATTTTTATAACTTATGTCATTGTTCGAAGGCTGTTTCCACATCACTGAATAACCGGCATCTACATACACGTAGGGCGTAACCTTACGTTTAAGAAACTCGCTTGATACGCGTAAAAAGAAGGGGGAAAAAGTTTGTTGGTAAGTAATAAAGCGGTCAATACCCACACCGCCACCCACAAACAGGTAAGGCCAAAACTGGTACCCGTTGACGGTTTGTAAAGAGAGACCCACATCATCCTGGTTAGTGCTGTAATAATAATCGGTGTTCTGGCTATTCTTAAAATTGACCCCGTAAATAATAGAGAACTCGGTCATATTGCGGAAGCCGCGGTCTTTGCGGAAATAGTTCTTGTCCAATTCGCGCAGTTTATTCTTCATGGCGTTTTCCTTCTTCAGACTGTCAATTTCTGAAACCTCAAAAACAAAAATGCTACCTCCCAAAAGTTCCACCTTTATTTTGCCTGTTGGTTGCCAGTCGATGACCTTCCCTCTTATAATTCCGCCATTTTTTAAATACACCACATCTTCTGTATTAGATTGGGCGAACAGACCAGTGGTAAGAAGGATGAACAAAATGGCAGTGATGTTTTTCATAAATAACAGGTGTTGTATGAGCGAATCGGCAGGCTATTATAGTCAGCACATTCACCAAACGTTTGGAATTGGGGAAGGGTTGCCTTGGGTGTGGGGATTTTTTTGAGGTCCTGAGTCGGCAAGGCATTCTGCAAGGCTGTAAGACCCAGGACAGCAGGGGTAAGGCATAAATGTGAGTCAGTAAAACTCAGGACAGCAGGATGTAATTATTCTGGCATGATTCTGGTATCAAAAGGGCAGTAAGGAATGGGTTCTAACTAATAACTTTTTAATACGAAAACCATAGCTCATGAAAAACCTGATATACATGTTCGCCTTGTTATCGTCTGTAGGGTTAAACGCGAAGGCGGCACAGAAAACGGCCAATTGCAATAATGCCAAAACCGCACAGACATTTTGTAAAAGCCATCCAGACAATATACAAAAAGACAATGGTGTACCGCCAGTGGTAGAGAATAGAAATATTCAGCAGGACAATAGAAAAGCTCAGATGAAGATGGAGGATATCACGGTTGTATTTTGTATGAAAGATGAACCGTGCAAATCCCGTCATTTTAGAACGATGCCCGCTGCGGAGTCTTTTAACCGGGGGCTCGCCAATAACCCGGATTGCTTAAGTCATTATATCAATCATATCTGGTGAGCACCATTAATATAGGACATAGATAAAACCGCGTTCATAACCGCTCTTCAGTCTGCCTACACCCCCACCACACTATTCAACTTATGTAACTCCAAAATGGTCATCTTACCATCGTCGCTTTCGCGGTACATGGGAACAAATTTGGCGTTAAATTTGAGCTCGTTAAAGGTATATGATGTTCGCTGCAATACAGGGCTGGAGTATATTTCATCAAAGCCGGTTATCAGCACATACAATTCCATATCGGCATTTACAAAATCGGGCTGCGTGTAACCCAAAAGGGGGCTGTTCTCGTCAATGGCGTGCACCACGGTCCAGTTCATGGGCAGGTTATCTACTTTGTTTCGCTCCAGGGTAAGGTCATAAAACTTATAGGTCTCGGCTCCGTTCTCTTCCAGTTTCAGGGCTATGTTGGCCTTTATTTCAACGTTGGTCAATATGTGGTTGTCCTTGTAATTGGCAAAGCGGAACATGAGGGCCGTTTTATCTTTATAAGGTGCAATAAGCGCGTGGCTGCTAAACGCAAGAAAACTCTTAGGCCGTGAGAACCGGCCGTAAATAAGACCGGTGATAATGGCAAATGATAAATAACCCGCCAACGATTCCAGACTCGATAAAATACTGGCTGCATCGCCTATAGGATTAATGCGCCCGTACCCCACCGTAACAAAGGTCTGGGTACTGAAAAAGAAGGTCTCTTTCAATATGCCCCAGGGGCTGGTGCTGATAATACCTTGTAACTGGTCGGCCCCTGCAGCCAGATATGCCAGCGTGAAGAGCGCATTGATGCCGAAATAATATATCAGAATAAACGCGCCGAATTTCCAGGTAGGCAGGTTCAGCATGCGCTGAAACACACTGAATTTATCGAATATACTGATGCCCTCGCGCTTCAGGTTAAAGGTGCCATCTTTATTGATGAAACGCCCGCCATAACTGTTGGGGTTATTGCCAAAACCGGTATCGTTATTCGGTTTTAGATATGGATTTGCCGATCTGAATCTTGCCATGATGTGAATTTAAACAAATTCAATAGAACGCTGATTTGTTACAGTATTTAAGATACACTATGATATTGTAGAAAAACGCGCTTATTGCCCCAAGTCAGGAATTAAGAATACCTGAACAGTCTTACCTACAAAATGTTTTAATGAAGCTTATGTATTTATAAACGCTGGTATTTTTTTTATAATCCCTGTATTCGATCATAAAAATCATCATCAATCAGCGTTCCATGGCATTTACTCTACCGAAATGCGCTTGCTGGCAAAGCCCTCTGCTGTTCTCAACTGCAGCGTGTAAAGACCTTTGGCGAAAGCACAGAGGTCGATGTTGGTAGTATACATACCTATCGCATCCAGCTGCTGGACAAAAACTCTTTTGCCGCTCATATCATAAACAGCTATTTCGCCGTTCACACGCTGGCCTGCATTGAGACTGAATTCGAACGAGCCATTGTTAGGGTTAGGATACACATACAGGGCCGAGTTCAGGTCTGCACTAAAATCATTCACACCAGTGACGTTGAGGCACGGGTCGCCGGGGTTGATAACCGTAAGCGAATAATTAAAGCCGCTACCGCCCACCTGGCTGGCTATGGTACTAAGGTTGCCGTGATAAGGATAAGTAGTGCCAATGGCGCTTGCCCAAACAGTTCCGTACCACGATAAGTTATAGGTGCCGGGGGCTACGTGAGTTGTTCCGAAAAAGGTGAGACAGCCATGCTGTCCTGCGCGCAAAGCGTTCGAACTCTTGATCCAGTCAAGCCCGGCAGGTAACCCTATAATGGAGTCAAGCACCATCGAATCAATGGTTACGAGGCTTGCAACAGTGCTCAGATTTTCTACCTGGATGATCTGGTTGTAGTTTTCACCCACTACTACACATGGTATTTGATTAGCAGGAGGATAAATGCCGGGGCCGCCCGGAACCTGGTGATTGACGGTGCAAATGGTTTGGCTAAAACCCGTACTAACAAACAATATTAAAACGGTAATAAGCGTGTAAAGTCTTTTCATTTTCAGGCAGTTTTTACTTTAGGCATCCTGGGCAAAAATATAGAATTACTGAAACAATAATGGCTATGAATTATTACTGCTATTGCAGAGAAATGCTTTTTGACACAATTCCTTCAGCCGTTTTTATCTGCAACAGATAGAATCCGTTTTCGCAATGCCCCAGATGGATTGTTTGTGCGTAATAGCCCGAGGTATTTAATGGGCTGGAGTAAACCGTTCTTCCTGTAATATCTGTAACCAGCACTTCGCCTTTAATTGCTTTGTCTGAAGTCAATTCGAGGTTAAAAACACCTGATGACGGATTAGGATAAACCCTAACCTGCGATATTGATAAAATAGTTGGAATGGCTGTAGGATAAACCACCGGCCTCGGAAAACATGAATCGCCCGGGTGAATGATATTTAAATAATAAACCGGTACCGGCGCGTCCTGTATCTGGGCCAACTGCGATAACGAAAAGGTTTGTGTACCCGACGACTGCGTGGTAATAACAGCATACCCGCTAAATGTAAGGGGGTAAGCACCCGAATCGGCCGTGGTGGTTCCGGCAAACGCTATGCACCCGCTCGAATCGCCATAATATACCCCGGTTGAAGGATTCTGGGCATAAGCTATACCCGCAGGCAAGCCGGTAATAGATGTAATGACCAGTGAGTCAAGAACAATCGAGCTGTTGAAAACACCCGGCATGTATATCTGAACGGAAGAGCTATAAGCAAGACCCGATTCGATACATGGCAGCGAATCGTAGTAAGGAGTTATCAGACCTGTATCGTTATAAGAAATAACGCAGGGAGGATTCGAAAAAACCTGACTAAAAACAAAACCGAGAGATGTAAAAACTATCGTAATCGTCAAAAGTAATTTTCTCATCTCTCGGTTTATGCGTTAGGTTTTCTAAAAAGGTCAATTATTCAACTGAAATATTCTTCGAGGCAACACCGTTTTCGGTTCTTACCTGCACGGTGTAAAGTCCCTTTGCATAACTACTCAGGTCGATTGAAGTAGTATAAACGCCGGTAGCTTCCAGCTTTTGGGTATAAACTCTTCTGCCGGTCATATCATACACGTTGATATCGCCATTGGCTTTATCAATATTGTTCAGACTCAGGTCGAACTTACCGCTGGTAGGGTTAGGATAAACATTTAACGATGAGTTAAAATTGCCACCTATGTTGTTAATACCTGCACCGTAATCAACGGTAAGGAAATAACCGAACTGGCCTTGCAGCTGGCTTAAAGAAACCGTGGTGTCAAAAATGAGTACGGTTACACGAACGTGGCCGTAAAACTGAAGGTTGTACTGACCTGCAGTATCCATGGTGGTTCCTGAAAGACGGATACACTGGTTGCCACCACCGTAAATAGTATCGCTTGTGCCGGGATTACGTTGGTAACCAACCCCAGTAGGAAAATTGTTAACTGAATCAATATTTAACCAATGAACGGTTGCTGTATAACCACCAAAAGTAACCGAGGTAGGAACATAGATCTGCGCAACGGTATCGAATGGTACACCACGCACAATATGCGGGGCAGTGGTATCATTAGGCGTAATACCAAACTGGGTATTCCCATAATCAACGGTGCATACCGTCTGGGCAATGCTGGCCAGACTTAAGGTCAATAAAGCAAAAAAGAGGGTAAAGATTTTTTTCATTTTGTAGTTTTTGTAGGCGTGAATATATGCAATGAAACCACAAAAGTCAAAAGCCATGTGGTTTCATTGCAGGTTTATGTAAAATTGTGAATCAGTTATTAGTCTATTTTACCTACCATGGTCTTAGGGTCAACCCATGCATCGAACTCCTCCGGTTTCAAATAACCCAGTTCAACTGCTGTCTCTTTCAGGGTTTTACCTGTTTTGTGGGCGGTTTGGGCTATTTCGGCGGCCTTGTAGTAACCTATTTTCGTATTGAGCGCAGTAACCAGCATTAACGAATTATTAAGATTGCGTTGAATGTTCTCTTCAATAGGTTTTATACCTATTGCGCATTTATCATTAAACGACACACAAACATCACCTATCAGGCGGGCGGAATGAAGAAAGTTATAGATCATTACCGGTTTAAACACGTTCAGTTCAAAGTGGCCGGTAGCGCCGCCGATATTAATGGCAACATCATTACCCAAAACCTGTGCAGCTACCATGGTCATGGCTTCGCACTGTGTAGGGTTTACTTTTCCGGGCATGATAGATGAGCCGGGTTCGTTATCAGGTATATACAATTCACCTATCCCGCAACGTGGACCACTGGCCAGCAAGCGGATATCGTTGGCAATTTTCATCATAGAACAGGCCACGGTCTTCAATGCGCCGTGAGCTTCAACAATGGCATCATGAGCAGCCAGTGCTTCGAATTTATTCTCGGCAGTTACAAATGGTAAACCGGTAAGGTCTGCTATTTTTTTAGCCACATTAACATCATATCCCGGAGGTGTGTTGATGCCTGTGCCAACTGCGGTTCCGCCCAGGGCCAGTTCAGACAAGTGAGCCAGTGTGTTATTGATAGCGCGTAATCCGTGGTCTAATTGAGAAACATAGCCCGATAACTCCTGCCCAACGGTTAGCGGGGTGGCATCCATCAGGTGGGTCCTTCCTATCTTCACCACCTGCATAAACTCCTTGCTTTTGGCCGCCAGGGTATCACGAAGTTTTTTGATTCCGGGAATGGTAGTTTCAACCAGTATCTTGTAAGCGGCAATGTGCATGGCTGTAGGGAAAGTATCGTTACTGCTTTGCGATTTATTGACATCGTCGTTAGGTTGAACATACTTTTTTTCGTCGAGCAAACTTCCGCCGTTGATAACATGCGCGCGATAGGCAACCACCTCGTTCACGTTCATATTGCTTTGCGTGCCCGAACCGGTTTGCCAAACCACTAAAGGAAACTGGTCGTCCAGTTTACCCTCCAGTATTTCATCGCAAACCCGGCATATCAGGTCGCATTTATCTTTAGCCAAAACACCGGCATCGAAATTGGTAAGGGCGGCACCTTTTTTCAGGTAAGCAAAAGCGCGCACTATCTCCTTAGGCATCTTGTTAATGTCCTGCGCAATTCTAAAGTTCTCGACTGAGCGTTCTGTCTGAGCACCCCAGTAAACATGAGCGGGAACTTCTACCACACCCATCGTATCTTTTTCCTTTCTGAATTCCATAATTTTTAGTTTCTGGTTTCTAATTTCAAGTTTCAAATTACCGCCTCTGTAACGGCGATCAAATTACTTTCCAACAAATTTTGCCTTTCTTTTTTCCAAAAATGCGGTGGTTCCTTCCACAAAATCGGCAGTTGAAACGCACTTGCCGAACAATTCAATTTCGGTATCAAAACCATCCATTCCGTCTTTAAAGTGGGCATAAACACTTTCAATCACCTTAGCAATGGCAAAAGGCGCCAGTGCGGTAATTTTTGCCATCATAGCACGGGTAATATCCAGTAACTCTACAGTTTGAACCACATCATTAACCAGACCCAGTTTTTCTGCAGTAGGGGCGTCAATAGTATCAGCGGTCATCAATAATTCAAGGGCTTTACCTTTGCCTATTAACTGCACCAAACGCTGGGTGCCGCCATAACCGGGTATAAGGCCCAGTTTTACCTCAGGCTGACCAAACTTGGCATTTTCGCTGGCCACTCTTAAATGGCAGGCCATGGCCAATTCGCAACCACCACCTAAAGCAAAACCATTCACTGCGGCTATGATAGGTTTAGGGCTTCTTTCTATTTTACTGAATACATCATGTCCTTTTTTAGCCAGTGTTTTACCCGCAGCTTCATCGAGGCCTTTAAACTCAGAAATATCGGCTCCGGCCACAAAGGCTTTATTCCCTTTGCCGGTAATGATCACTCCTTTTATTTCGGGGTTAGTATAAACCTCATCTATCACCTGAGATAATTCTGATATCACTGTTTTGTTCAGCGCATTCAGTTTGTCTTCGCGGTTAATGGTTATCAATAAAATGCCATCGGTAAGTTCGGTGAGGAGCGTGATGTATTGGTTCATGGTTTTGTTATTGCGGTTGCAAATGTAACCATGCCAACGAAATGGCGAAATGAATTTTAACAGGTGTTTTGGGAAACCCAAAATTACCTGCTATCTGCCAGCCAGGCGCAGCAGCCAGAGGGCAATTGCCTTACTTCAACACCAAAAACTTGTCGTGCATCACCACCTGTCCGTTTACCAACAGGCAATAATTATAAACGCCGTTGGCTATATCGCGCACATCTATGGCAAAACTGCCTGCGGTAACCGGCAATGTTTTATTCATCAATAACTGTCCCAACTGGTCATAAATAGCCATTTGAATCGTGACCGCCAATGAAGTTACATTGTAATGTAAAAATGTAATGTCCTTTACAGGGTTGGGATAAAGCGATAGGTCCATTTCCTCTGAAATACTTGAAATGGAATTCACGCAACCGCTGATATGCACAGTATTTTCAACTGTTACCGAGCAACCTTGTGAATTTTGCTCGGTCAAGGTCACAAAATAGGTTCCCGCTGCTCTATAGCTATGCACCGGATCCGGTATACTGGAGGTGGAATTGTCACCAAAATCCCAGATAATACTCGTTAAGGGACCCGAAGTAGAAATGGTTTGAGAGTCGAAATACACCAATGAATCGACACAGGCGGTCGTTGCGCTAAAAGTGACTCCGAAAGAGGGATAAACAAATACCCAGGCTGCAGCAGTGTCAGAACAGTTTTGGCCGTTTTCAGAATTACGAACTACAAAATGAACCAGGTATTTGCCGGTATCAGGGTAAGTAAAAGATGGCGAGGCCAGATTTGAAGTATCTGCGCCAGTGCCAGGTACGCCAAAATCCCAAAGATAAGTCAGCGAATCCGGCGGAGATGAGTTGTAAATCGCATTAGAGAAATTAACCGTTTTGCCGGAGCAAACGATCTGGTTAATCGGTAAATTATTATAGGTTCCCACCTGAGATAAAGAGGCCAGTGGGCTGTTGCAAGCCACGACAGCTATTTCAAAGTCGCGCCGCAGGGTATTTAGTAATTGGCCATTACGGTATTCGCTTACGCACACTGTAATATCATAAAGACCCTGTTGATTAGGTATGCCGGTGAGAATACCGGTATGGGGGTCGATAGTGATGTTATTGAGTGAGTAGGGATTATTTGTGAAGTTAGATGAGTCGTAAGCGGTAGTATAAATCGCCTCCAGGTATGGTGGGGGAGAGGGATAGCTCGGACATCCCCCGCCTTGTGTACCATTGGGTGAAGGGTCAGGACAATTACCATCAGCACCTGAAAACGGGTTACACAGGCTATAAGTCAATGAATCCCCATCAGGATCTGTGGCAGCATAGCTCAATGACAAGGCATTATTCAGGCACACATAAATTGGAGGCTCCGCAGAAAACCGGGCCGAACTGTTGCAGGAGGCGATTGAACTATCGGGGACCTCGGCTGTAAAAGTAGCCCCCTGACCTGGTACCAAATTCACCACCCCATTATCGCGACAGCATCTCTGGTAAACAATAGTATATCCACCGGTAGCCGGCGGTAAAACAGCATCACCGGTATAATCTGCCTCAGTGGCGCAAATGGCTGGCAGGGCACCCATACAAGGGTTGCCGAATGTAGAGGGCAGGTTAACGGTATCGGGTTTAGGCATGCCCAACTGGGTGTAAACGTGCCCGGTGGCATCAAAAATGGTTACGTACTCGGTATCGGCAAGGTTGGCGCAATTGGTGCAAAAGCAATTGCGGTAAAGTTTAAGGGTGATATGATATGTGTTATTACCCGTGCAGTTATAAAACAATTCACCGCCCTCAAGGTGCGAAGCCCCAGCCGTTTGGAATAAGACAAAACAGGACACCAACAGTAATAATTTCTTCATATGAGTAAAGATAATCAATTCATTCTGGTAAAAAAACAGTTCCTGTCATATTAATGTCACAATATAACAGCGTTGGCAAGGCTTCTTTCACACACAATAACAAATAAACCCGCACTAAACTGACCAATTGGTCGTTTATTTGTTTTTATGAAATGTACGCTGCTTCTCGCCTTTCTGCTAGCACTCCTATCTTCGGTTTATGCCGGTGATGGTTGTAAGCCTGTTTCCTGCGTAACCAGTTTTAAAGATAGGCTGGGGCATGAGCGCTCGTTCACCCGATTCTGGATATATGATGATGCAGGAAGGTTGGTACTCGATTCAGTGAACGAGCCTGACATTCCCTGGGCCAGCCCTGTTTACACCGAACATTACAGCTATAATAATGACTCCGTCATCGGGCAGGGTCGCTATACCGGGAGAATGGTGATAGAGACTAACGCCGATAACCTGCCTGTTAGCTGCAATTTACCCAACGGTGCCAGGTATAAAGCCTTGTATCGCCCCGATGGCAAACTTGAAAAAGTGCTCATTGCCCGGGGTGGATTAAATGAAAAGGGCCAGCCAGATGTTGAGTATTCTGCTATAGATAGTATCGTGTATTTTCAGGGAAACATCATTTCATACCAGTATTCGGGTATTGTGAACCAGAAAGTGAACCTTACCTACTTAAAAGACACCCTCTGTAAACAAGACCATAACCCTACCGATAAACTGCTGGCAATGATAGGCCGGCCTGATGAGGTGCCGGGTTTTCTGAACGCCCAGGTATTTAGTAAGGAGTTGATGAATACCGAAGAGTGCAGCTATACCAAAACCTACTCTTATCAGCTGGACGATAAAGGTCGGGTAGTGGCCATTGATAAGACCTACGACAATGGCTTACCCGGCTCGAGCCTTAGTTTTACCCATTACGAGTTCAGATATGGCTGTAAGTAACTTGAGTTAGAATTTATCCCTAAACCCGGGGTTCTGGCGGCCAAATTCTGCTATCAACAAATTTCCATTACTTTCGCCCCCGCTATGCTTCTAACTGTATATAAATCGAAACTGCACCGCGCTACGGTAACCCAGGCTGACCTTAACTATATTGGCAGTATTACCATTGACGAAAATTTGATGGATGCCGCCAAACTGGTAGAGCA
>Ga0364859_10100_pt1 | contig 60523 bp, 46 predicted proteins | sample ExccelAu500001D3_FD_206911 | JGI IMG/M metagenome (GOLD analysis project Ga0364859, IMG submission 206911) | Enriched cells from Trout Bog Lake Hypolimnion, Wisconsin, USA - BchlTB.Aug20.5000.01 .D3 | ecosystem: Environmental > Aquatic > Freshwater > Lake > Hypolimnion/Profundal zone | place: USA... | reverse complement strand
TACCCGGTTAGATAAGAATATATAAATCAATCCATTGGATGGATCGGCCCAGAAAAAGGTGCCTGTAAAGCCTGAGTGGCCGAAACTCTGCGGTGAAACAGCCGGGCAAGGATAGGAATTTTCCCTGTCAAACTTCTGATTGTCAATCAATGGTTTGTCAAAACCCAGCGCTCTCCTGTTTTTATTCTGAGGAAACTGAATCCTGGTAAATTCTTCCATCGTGGAATGATTCAAATATTTCCTGCCTCCATACGTTCCGAACTGGACGTACATCTGGACAATTTTTGCAAGGTCATTTGCCGAGGCAAATAATCCGGCATTTCCCGAAATTCCCCCCAGAACGGCAGAGGATTCATCATGTACACTGCCATGGATTAATCGTTTGCGATAATAATTATCATATTCGGTTGGAACAATCTGATCGTCTGAGAATTTCCGGGATGGCCTGTATGTGACCGTAGTAGCACCCAACGGCCGGTAAAAGTTCTGATCAAGATAATCGGTATAATTCATGCCTGACAGACGGGTAATCACAGCCGGTGCCATCACAAAGAACAGATCGCTGTAGACATATTTTCCGCGTGAATTGAGCGGGGATTTCCGGATCGCTTTGTAGACATGTTTATTAAACCCTTTATCCAGATACAATCCTGGAGCCACTTCCAGATTAAACCGCTCATCTTCTTCTGATCTGTACCATTTATTCATCAAGCCTTTGTCATTTACGGTCTCCTTCCAGAAAAGCACATCCGGAATTAATCCCGCCTGGTGTGTCAACAATTCCCGGGCTGTGAGATCACTTTTATTTGAAGGGTGCAAAAACCCCTTCCGCCAATCGGGCCAATAGGTTGAGAACGGTTTATCCAGCTGGTATTTCCCCTCTTCATATAGTTTCAGAAGTGCAGGCAGGGCTCCTGAAACTTTAGTGACTGAAGCCAGATCATATATATCATCCAATTGGGCAGGAACCCGCTCTTCGAATGTATGAAACCCGTAGGCTTTCCGGAAGATCACCTTACCATCCTTTGCAATGAATACATTACAACCTGGGAAAGCCTTATTTATCAATGCATTATTCACAATTGAATCCACAGATTCATTAAACCTATAGGAATTCAGTCCTACCTCTTCCGGGAGTGTATATTTTAACCGGACAGGTGGACCGGTGATTAATCCTGCATTCTGACGATAGCGTGATCCTATTGAAACCGGAAGTTTGCCGCTGGCTCCAACTCCTCCAAATACCAACTGAGCCGCTAATTCCTGGGCCAATGTTGTATTCTGATAAGCAACCACCAATCCGTCCGGATGGCCAAAGTCATTGATCTCATTGACCGCATAAGGGTTGGCAAACAAAACAACAATTGAATTCCTGATCATTGAGATCCGGGAAAGGAGGTTCCGGAGGTTTTCAGAAACACCGTAAGGCTGAATGGAATTATTCGGAATTACCTTATTCCCGGTAAACGATCGACGGTCCCGGCATTCATACAGAGAATGGACTCCAGTAATTACCAGCTTGTAACTGCCTAATTTTTTAATTATTTCATTAGCTTGAGCTTCGGTAAAATTATCCGGAAGGTTAAAATGATCAATCCGGGTATAGTTGCCAAGCATCCTCTGAAAAGGGGTGACAGCTGATGATCCGACAGAGAGAGAAGCGATCCGTAGGGTATCCAATCCTTGTAACGGGATCAGCTGGTTTTTGTTTTCCAGCAGGGTAAGTGCCGATTCCATGAGTTGCCGCTGTGCAAATTGTACGGCTGGAGAATTCAGATTCTCAACCAGGTTTGCAACTGCCAATGGCCTGCGATGATTAAGTCCGGTTAGATATTTGGCTGCCAATACTCTGCGGCACTTATTATTTATCTCATACCATGTAAGCTCTTTAAGCAAGATTGCCTCTTTTACTGCTTTAAGTGTGAGTGCTCCGTCAACGGGAAATTCGATCACATCATTTCCGGCTTTCAAGGCAAGAACCTCGTTCTTTCCGGGCTCTCCAAATCCGGTGACCCCACCCATATTCATAGCATCCGTGATAACCAGCCCCTGAAAATTCCATTCCTTTCGGATCACCCTTTCAACGGCACTTTCGGATAAGCTGGATGGAGATTCGTTTTTAGCATCCAGCGCGGGAACCCTCAAATGGGCAGTCATAATTCCTCCGATACCTTCGGCAGCGAGCCTTCTGAACGGATACAGTTCCATGCTGTCCAGTTGCTGTCGCGAAACGGACAAAAGCGGCAAGGCAACGTGTGAATCAATCCGGGTATTGCCGTGTCCCGGATAGTGTTTGGCGATTGCCAGGATTCCATTCTCCTGCAGACCCTTCATATAAGCCACACATTTTTGAGTTACCAGGTCCCGTGATTCCCCAAAGGAACGGATCCCAATTATCGGATTCTGTGGTTCTGTATTGATGTCAGCAACCGGCCCAAGACTAATTTGGACACCAACCATTTTCAACTGTTGTGCCATTGACATAGCACAATTTGTGATCAATTTCTCATCTGAAACTGCACCCATTGTCAGATTATATGGAAACGGCTGAACGTCGTCAAGTCTCATCCCCGGTCCCCATTCGGCATCCATGGCTACGATAAGGGGGATTCTGGAGATTGACTGATAATAATTGACCAGTTCTGCCTGTTTGACCGCTTTCCCGGCAAAGAAAATCAACCCTCCAAAATTATATTTCCGAACCAATTCACCCACCTGAAATTGTTTCTGCAGGTCCTCGCCACTATTGGCGTCAATCCAAATCAGCTGAGCGATCCTCTCATCCGGCGACAGGGAATTAAAGACCGAATCAACCCAGGGATGATTTACATATTTATCCAGGCTAAATTGTGATTGAGACTTTGCCTGAAAAACCAGAAAGGACAGAACAAATAAATATAACAGCTTAATTTTCAGCATTATTTATGTTTTGAAAACTTATTTACACTTTAATATAGATCTTCTTTTTATAAAGGATAAACCCGATTGCCCAAAAGATCAGGATGTGGGCAAGGGCGAAGAGCAAAGAAGATATTTTCGGATCGGAACACATGGGCTGGAATAAGTGGTGATAGAGCCAGGCATATCCATTGGATATGGTTCCATCAGTTTCAGGAATATGAATCAGATAGATAATCGATTTCACATAGATGCCTGACAATGCAAAGATAAATAAGGGGTTCATCCCAAAAACCACAAAAAACGGCGTCCATTTGGACCAACCTTTCAGGTCGATTACCCATATGAGCAGTGCCAGTACAAGCAACGCCCAGCCTGCCGTATAAATTACATAGGAACTGGTCCAAAGTGGTTTATTTATGGGGAACAAAAGTCCCCAAAGGTAACCGGTTATTACTCCCGCTATTCCATAAACAACCAGTTTTAGCGGAACCTTGGCCGGTATGGTCTGCCTGATTAATCCTCCGGTCAAGTAGCCAATGATTACAGTTACAATTGCTGGTATAGTACCCAGGAGCCCTTCCGGTTCAAACGGAATTCCAAAACCTCTGTACATATGGCTGGCACCCAGGATCGCCAGATCAACCGGATTACCGGCATTTCCAGCCAGTGAATAAGGATCACCACTCCCAAACCAGGCCAGTATTCCCCAATAAGCCAATAAAATGGATATTCCGACTAAAGGAAGGTATTTCCTTGGCAAAGTAAGAACAATCAGTGAACCAATTCCATAGGCTATACCAATGCGCTGGAGAACCCCCATTATCCTAAGTCTAGAAAAATCGGTCACAGCCTGTGGAAATGCATTAAGAAACAAGCCGATCCCAAAAATCAGCAAAGTCCGTTTTCCTATTTTAAAAAGTGAAGCTTTATTTAAAGTGCTGTTATACTTTGAAAATGAGAAGAACATGGATACCCCCACCACAAAAAGGAAGAATGGAAAAACCATGTCAGTCGGAGTACATCCGTGCCATTTCGAATGCTCAAGCGGAGCATAGATATGCTCCCAGGTGCCGGGATTATTGACCGTGATCATTGTGGCAATAGTGATTCCCCTTAGGACATCAAGGGCGAGATAACGCTGTGATGAATTCATAATTAGTTGTGTTGGTAGAATTTCACTGGATGACTCTCCTGGTTTGTAGGACTTATTGCAGTAACCACATATCGGTAACGGTCAGGATCTGTCAATTCATTATTTAAATAGGTAACTGAATTATTAGAAGTTGTCAGAAAAATACGGGCAGGTTTATTAATATTTATCATTTGCCATCTGTTGAACTGATAAATTACAAACGATTTGGTATTTTCCCCTTTCTCCCAGGTAAACCGAAGTCGTCCGCCAGAAAGGGTAATTTGGGCATTTTGTGGACTCTCAGGAATTACCGGAGTTATCCGGTCGTTTGCCGGGGCAAGTGCGGGATACCGGAAAAGACGCTCCTGCAATTTTTGTTGAAGATCAAGGGGATTTTTCCGCAGGAACTTAGCACTGTAAAACATACTTCCCGAGATGGAATGATGTTTCCGGTTAAGTTTAACCTGGTTGACAATTTCATCAGCACTTTGCCACGATTTCTCCTTAGCCTCCGGATCAAGTTTGTAAAGTCCATGCCCAATAAACAACTGAGTACCAAAGTTATTATGACTCCACCAATCGGCAATAATTTTATAATCGGCAATCTCTTTGCCAATTTCCCAGTAAACCTGCGGGGTTACATAATCAATCCACTGGTTCTTCTCCCATTTTAGGATATCTGCATAAAGATCATCGTAATTGGTTTGTCCGGCTTTGGTTTTCGATCCGGCAGGATCTTTGGAAGCATTCCGCCATACGCCAAACGGTGAAATCCCGAATTCAACCCAGGGCTTAATGGCTTTGATACTGTCGTGCAATTGCTGAATGATCATGTCCACATTGTGCCTGCGCCAATCCTCCCGTTCGTTGGTCTTAAATCCCCGGGGATAGTCATGAAATGATTGATCATCGGGAAATTCAACCCCGGAAATACGGTAAGGATAGAAGTAATCGTCAATATGGATAGCATCGATATTATACCGCCTCACAATATCGCTCACTATTTTAGAAACATAATCACGGGTTTGTGGAAGGCCCGGATCAAATATTTTTGTCTTACCGTATGTAATAAACCATTCAGGATGGGTATTCGAGATATGATGCGGAGAGGTGCGGTTCGCATTTACATCCGATACGGCGCGGTAAGGGTTGATCCAAACATGAAGATCGATCCCCCGTTTATGGCATTCCGTGCTTGCAAACTCAAGCGGGTCGTAAAACGGGTCTGGCCTCTGACCCTGTTTCCCGGTAAGCCATTGAGACCACAATTCAAATTCAGAAGCATAAAAAGCATCTGATGCGGGCCGGATCTGGAAGACGACCGTATTCATATTGTACACTTTACACAGATCAAGCAGTTCGATGAACTCCTTTTGTTGCTTTTCTGTGGAAAGGGTAGCAGACGATGGCCAGTCAATGTTGGCAATTGTGGCAATCCAGACCGCTCTCATCTCCCGTTTGGGATACCTTGAAGCCATTAAGCTGCAGGTTAACAGCACCAGAACACTAAATCCAATAAGTTTTTTCATATTCATTATTTCCCCTATTATTATCTACATATCGTCCTTTAATTAACTCCCTGCAGGATTCTTCTTTATGCCATATTCCCGATCTATCTTTAGAAATGGGATTAAAGCAAGTGTTGGAATAGCACAAATCATCACCCAAATAAAGAAATGGTTATACCCAAGTAGCTCCTGAAGCCAACCGGCAGCCATCCCCGGAAGCATCATTCCTAAAGCCATAAAGCCGGTACAAATGGCGTAATGTGCAGTTTTATGCTGTCCGTCGGCAAAGTATATCATAAAGAGCATATAGGCGGTAAATCCAAATCCATAACCAAAGAGTTCAACAGCCACAGCTATATTGATTAGAAGCAGATTTTCGGGGGTAAACCACGAAAGGTAAAGGTACGAAAGGTGGGGAAAAGTGATGCACAGGGCCATGGGCCAGATCCAATATTTCAACCCTTTACGTGAGGCTGCAATTCCCCCGATAATTCCGCCAATGGTAAGTGAAATTACACCCACTGTTCCATAAACCAAACCAACTTGTCCGGTAGTCAGCCCCAAACCGCCGAGTTCCCGGGCATCCAGAAGAAAAGGGGGCGATATTTTCACCAGCATTGCCTCGCCTAATCGGTAAAACAACATAAAGGAGATAGCTAAGCCGGCATTTTTCTTTTGAAAGAATGAGGCAAATGTATGTCCAAATTCACGGAATATACTACCTGCTGAATTGGTTTGCGTGGCATGGTCCGAAACAGGATGAGGCAAAGCAAACCGGTGATAGATGAAAACCATCAGGAAAAATCCAGCCAGTATAAAGAAGGTTATACTCCAGGCTAAACGCAGATTTCCTGAAATACCTTCGAATTTGGAGCGTACCGGGTCTTTCAGCTTGTAGTCGAGCTGCACCACCACATATGCTGGTTTTTCCCAGTTCTCCGGGGTAAATACAAAACGTTCTCCGGAAATTATTGAAATACTCTTATCTCCTTCTGCAAAACGGGAGTTCAGAACAACCGATTCTCCGGGCAAAGGTGGCCTGGTCAGGCGGATAGCCACGAGTCCTGCATTACCAACCTTCCCGTTGCTTCCCATAGTCTGGCGTGATTTCTGACCGAAGTTTTCCTTGATAAACGCACCTAACGGTGAAGAAACTGATTTAGTCCACCACGATTCCGCGTTTTGCCCTGACTTTCGGGAATTAATCTCTTCATTGGGAAGAAAACCGTTGGCCAGGTTCTCCTTCCGGGCGAAATCCTTGATTTTACCCAGTGAATCCGGGCTTATATTATTGACATTTAAGACCAAATCGGAGGGAAATGCTACAAACGTTAATTTTGAAGTTTCGGGCACCACCGATTTTTGCGGATGTAATATCACTGCTGAATGGAGTGAATTTGATGAACTGACCGTGAAGTGAATAGGTTCAAGTCCTGTGAAACTCTCAAGAGAACCGGCGATGATGATTAAAAGTCCTTGACCGGTGATCATGGCGAGGCGGTAAAAGGTGCTGCGGATGCCGACGAAAAACGATTGTTGACCGCTGTCCAGGGCCAGCATATAAAATCCATCGGCGGCAATATCATGAGTCGCAGAGCTGAAGGCAATCAGCCAGAGTACTGCCAGGGTAGACTGAAAGAAAAACGGCAGCGGAATCAAAAAAGCGACTCCTCCCAATCCGGCACCCATCAATAATTGCAGGGCAATAATCCACCACCGTTTGGTTTTCAGCATATCCACGAACGGACTCCAGAACGGTTTGATTACCCAGGGAAGATACAACCAACTCGTATACAAGGTTATGTCGGTGTTCGATATCCCAAGACGCTTGTACATGATAACAACAACCGTCATTGCGATCACGTAAGGAAGACCCTGTGCAAAATATAAGGTTGGAATCCATCTCCAGGGGTTTGTGGCCTTGCCATCCCTGCTTTTTTCGAGCATAATTGGTCTGTTAGTTTGCCTGGTACGAAATCAACTATTGGTTATGTATATGCAGATTCGGGAACCGGTTCAATGGGTTTAAGGTAACCGACTGAAAGAATACCCCTTTTTTGTAAGCGTTTTAATAATCTGATCCAGGGAATTGTAAAATTTGTCACTCCGGTCCGGATGGGTTCCCAAATGCATCAAAATAATGGCTCCGTTGAGATGGTCCGGATTATTCGCTTCAAAATGAAGCAATTGATCGTTCAGCACCTTTGAGGACTTGTATTTTGGCATATCAGGAGTTGTATAATCAGCATTTGTGCCGACACCCGGCGTGAAATTAATCAATTGCATCTTACGGTCCGCACTCCAGGCACTGATTTTTGCATTGTACCATTCATAAGGAGCCAAAAAGTAATTAACCTCCTCCGGCTTAACCCCGAAACGAACAAGTTCTTTCAGATTTGCAGTCATATCGTGGTTAAACTGTTCCCGGGTGACCAGCATTGAATCGCGGTTCTCCCAGGGAGCATACAATAAATGTCCGTCGGAATGGGGTCCGACATAATTTTGTGCAGATACCATTCGTTTGACTATCTTCTCAAACCCGGGGTTCCGTAAAAAATTTCCCGTCAGGAAAAATGAACCCTTTATTTTATTCCGGGATAAGGTGGAAAGAATCTGATCAGCCCCTTCACCATATTCATCGGCTGAAAAAATCAGGAAGATTGTTTTGTGATCCTTCTCCCATCTTACCAATGCCCCATTTTCGTCTACAATGGAATTTTTCATTTTGAATTGTCTGAGACCATCTTTTTCGAGAGAGGAAAGGTAAAAACTCAGGCTTGCCGTGCCATCCATGGTGGGTTCATTCGACGTATAATCGCCCATATCATCGTGGTAAACAGCAATCCCATTTTGGAAAGCCTTAAATTTATCCTTCTTATAAAGCTTAACTTCGATATGATTATTGAAAATTTCACGGTATACGGGTCCATCCACCAATCCGCCATAAGTTGGTTCACCCGTAATCCAGGTGATTGAAGAGTGCGGCTGATGCGGGAATATACCGGTCGCGGGTAATCCGACAATCATGCTTGTCCCCCAGGGATTACATCCGAATAACCAATCGCGCAGGGCCGCCTCCATCTCGACATAAGTGGCATCGGAAGTCTCGTCAAAATAAAGCCTTGCCTGGGTTATTGCCGCAACAGTCAGATTATTTGAGCACCAGATATAAGGGATACCATTCAAAAATGGATCGGTTTTACCCCTTTCCAGAATGTCCTTTAAGCCGCTTTTCATAAATCCGCCAAACATCCCGGATTCCGTATTCGCCGGATCTGCCAGATTCGCATGACCTAAATTCACAAAAGGATAATACTGATAATGGCGGGCACTCCCTTTTTCCATCCAGGGAGTTACCGGTTCAAGCTGACCCCAATAATTTGCTTGTTTCTGATAATAAGCGTCGCCGGTTAACCGATAAAGTTCGGATGCAGCCAGTTCAAGATCATCCACATAGTTGTCTTCCTCATAAAAGTACGGAGAGACTGTGCAGGCTGTCTGGGTTACTCCAAGGTCCGTCAAACCAAATGCATAGGCTTGTCTGGCTTTGCGGGCCAGCAGCTTACCATATTCGGGATCAGATTTTTGAAACAGACTGGCACCCAAGGCAAATGCCGCACTGAACTTGCCGGCAGCAGACGATACTCCGGTAGTGCGGTTTTTATACTTTGACAATCCCTGGAATTTTCCCGTCACAAAATATACCGGACGGTAGGATCCATTACCGTAGGACGCTGTATCTTTATTGGGTAACCGGAATCCTTTGTGATCACGGTCGTCGGCAACCTGGTTATACATTTCTGTGCTGTCTGGATTCATTTTAATCAGCCAGTCCAAACCCCAGCGAATTTCATTCAGGATATCCGGGACACCGTCCGCTCCGGGAAGTCCAGAGGCATTATACCTGTCCACAAATATTTCCGGATTCTTCAGGTAGGCAAATAGCATCTGGTATACGGCATTTGCTGAGGTAGTTACGTATTGAAGATAATCTGTAGCATCGTGCCATCCCCCCACAACATCGATAATCTGACCCGTTTTGGTGGGGTGATCGACAATAAAACCGTCGTGTGTATGACACGAATCCTTAAGATAGGGGTTAAATCCGCACCGTTGCTGGCGCATGTAGTTTAGAATATAATCGGCTGAGCCATTGAAGACATCTGTTGAAATACGGAACTCACCCGACTGGGCATTTCCGGTTTTCAGAATATAACGCCCCGTTTTTGAAAACTTTGAAAAATTGAGACGTGCCGCACTTTTCATCGCCCATTTAGCCCCGTCACAAATCACAGGGACATCTTCAAAAACGACCTTTCCGGATTCAGCCTCCACAAGCTGAAATACGGGCAATTCCAGCTTTTCATCCGAAATAAAAACAGCCACCTTGACCGAATGCGGCAGATAACCCAGCTGGTTTATCCGGATCCAGGAAGAACCACGTGATGTCATGGCAACAAATAACAGAATAACTACAAATGCAATTTTAATTATCATGATGATTATCAATTAATTGAATCATATTATTCGTGATTTCGTAAATCCAACGCATTCTGAACATGGATTTTTATCACATGAAAAATCTAATATTAAGGTAGCGACAGGTTTGAAACCTGTCGCTACACAAAAATCAATAAATTTTTTCCAAACCTGCCCCCGGGAAATAATGGGATAATATTTCGGAATAGGTATACCCTTTATCTCCCATCACTGCCGCGCCAATCTGGCACAAACCCACACCATGCCCCCATCCTGCACCAATAAGAATAAAACTAAGGCAACCATCAACTACTTGCTGTTCAATGATAAAGGCAGAACTGTAAAGATGGGATCCGGATAATGTCTTTCGGATTTCCAGCTCCTTGCCAATTGTCATCGTGCGTAGGGTACCGATTATTTTTAATCTGATCAGACGGCCTGAGACACCTCTTTCAACAGGGACCAGATCAATGATATTTCCAAAATCTATTCCTGTCCGGGTTCTCACCAGGTTACTCAGCTCTTCCTGGCTATAAATAACCTGCCAACGAAAAAAGTCGTTGGTTTCCTGATCATAGTCGTTGAGCACCTGTTTCAGAATATTTTCATCCGAGGAGTTGCAAAAAGCATCGGGTCGGCTCATGATCCACCGCCTGGCTGCCTGTTCCCCGGTAAGCTCATCGGTAAAAGCGGCGGGTTGCAAACGATTATCAAAAACCTTTTGCAAATAAGGGTGATTCACAGGCTCCCACACATTCTCAAAGAGTTCGGTTATTCCGCCGCAACATTTCGAAAAACGGGCATCACAGATTGAACCATGAAAGGTGAGCACTTCACCACTGGTTTCCCGGACTGCAGATTCGATCAACCCGGAGGTTGCGCGGGTAATTCCCTGATACCGCTGGCAATGATCATCGGCGCACACGTCAAAATGAAGGTGCTCTTCCCTGTCATACCATCTGACCAATTCATCCTCTGTCTGACAGGAAGTAGTATATAGTTGAGGATCTGTTTGCAGACTCTTATTTTTCCGGACCTGTGCCAGCAGCCAGCTACGGGAAATGACTGCATGAGCCTTAAGAAACTCCATTGAAGAGGTAGAACTCATCTCTGAGGAGATCACACTCTCCAGATAATCTTCAATACCTACAATATTAATTGCATGTATTTTGTCTCCTTCGGCCATGAAACACAGATTGCCAGGGAAAACCTGATCCTCTTTGCGCTCCCAGTGGAAATCAATGCCAATTGTAACGTCATGAATAGTGAACTTCCCGACTGTGGGATCAACCGGAATTAAATTCAGATTATCCGGACAAACCCATTTCCGGTCCCCCGATTCAAGGTAAATTCCGGCTTCTGACCTGCCCGATTTACACGGACCGGAAATGATTCGATCAAAAGATTCAAGCAAATAATTTCCGTGAACAGAAAAGAAAATCTCTTCACCGGACAATACTCCAACCCTTACAACCGGGATATCCATTAATTATCAATTTGTAATATTTTATTGAAATACCTATACTAATTGATTATGAGCAATTTACAAAGACAATTGGGACATTGAGGAATTTCGGCTGCTTGATTTAACCGATCAGGATAAAGTGCTTGATTACAGTTTATTGATCAAGGTCAGAACTGATTGGGTATCAAAACAAACCTGTTCAAAAATATCAATGATATCTTCCTCCGTAATTTTAAGAAAGTCCTCCTCACGGGGGGTGACCAGCAAACCACCCATATCGACTGATGCAGGGCTTAACACAATTTGTCTTTCTCCAGTTTCGTAGTACTGCCTTGGACGATGCGAAGTTCTGGGAAAAATATGAACCGTCCAGGTTTTGCGTTCAAAGGAAGCGATAATATTCATCATCGGCTCCGGCTGATCATGTTTAGCAAGTTGCAGCTCATGATATATCCGGTTAAAACAACCCATCACATTGGATTTGCTGCTACCTGTCAGTGTAATGATACCTCTCTGATATTCAGGCCAGTGCGATATCTTCACATCATCAATGGTGCGTACTTTCCGGCAACAAATTTCATTCGAAAAATCATTCTCAATCGGAATAAACCCCTTTATACCAGCTTGAAAATGAAGATGATCAGGAGCTGAAGCACCACATTTTGGTCCATTATAATAAATGACAAATTTACTCAAATGTGAGGCCAGGTCGAGCATCGTTTCAAAATTCTCTAAAATCCGCTGATTGGTATGATTAATATTCGCAATGGTCAGATGCTCCGGGAATATGGGGAAAGGATTCACCAATATCACATAATCAATGCCATAGGGGATCCAACGCTGAGACGATGGCAGATTCTTTCTGCACAAAAAACAGGACCTTTCTTCGATCGATTGCTGGTCTACCTTAGCTATTGAAGAAACAATCCGCTCAGGATTATACTGTACGTCAATATTAAAATCAACAAAATCAAAGGTTTTCACTTTTGCATTGCGTAAACCTTCATAGTTCCGGCCGACCAGGTCCCAATCTGCTTTCTGTTCCTGGACTAATGCTCTCGCTTTTTCTGAAAAATCCATTTTAAATTTACTGCTATATCCTATTTGAAAATAATTTCAACCAACTATCACTGATTCCCTTTGATCATCAACTGACGCGCCCACAATTCCAGTGTCCGAATTTTATCCTTATAAAAATTATGAATATTCATCCTCGCCACATCAAGTGAAGAGTCCGAATTTTCGTCCCAGCGGCGACAAAGATACAACGGATTATAAAGTCTTCCAATCTGATAATTACGACTTATTGCCAATCCGAGAGCATAATCTTCACCATAACTCACATTTGGGACCTGAATCTCCCTTAAAACCGGGGTGTAAAAGGCCCTTGGCGCTCCCAATCCATTAATTCTCAATGCATTATTTCTTCCGTTTTCAGGTGTCCATTCTTTATGATCGATTAACCCCGGTGGAATTTCCTTCAGGTTAAAACTGACCATCTGGTAAGAGCCGACCACCATTGCACACTGTTGTTCATAGAATGCGGCAACTATCTGCCTGATCACGGTATTATCTAAATACAAATCATCGCTGTCAAGCTGAATCGCAAACTTTCCGCAAGACGGGTGATTAATTGCCTCATTCCAGCACCCCCCGATTCCGAGCTCCTTGTGAACGGGAATGATATGAATAATCCGATTATCTGATTGTGCAAAGGTACTGATCAATTCGGTGGTTCCATCTGTAGAATAATTATCAACAATGATCAGATTAAACTCAAAATCGACCTCCTGGCTTAATACCGATTTTATGGCGTCACTAATTGTTTTAACCCGGTTTCGGACCGGGATGATTACAGAGGCTTCCGTTTTGAAATCTCCGTTCTGAAAAGTGATTTCACGGAATTCAGGAGGCAGCCATCCGCCAATGGCTTTAAGATGGGCCGTACAGGCTTTCTCCATTTCGATCTGCTTCTGACGATTTCGCGGATCCACATAATCGAAAATTATTTCGCCTGATTTGCGCGAATCCATTTCAAGCTGTTTATATAAAAATTCAGGGATATGAACTAGTTTATATTTTTGTGAAATCTTCAATCGCAGATCATACAATCCGGCATATTCATAGTGCTGATCCATTGTTTTTGAGGCGGTTATCAAGGCTTCTGATCTTAACAGTGTCATCGGCCCGAAATCAAAATCATCGCGCAAACTTCCTTCCTGATACTCATTAACAGGATGAGGGTTTGTGATCCCCTCCTTCTCTTCCAGATAATCGGCATAGACCATTCCGGCTCCACTACATGTGCACACCTGCATCATTCGATGCAATGCATTCTGCCCCCATACAAACGGCAAGGATTTTGTAATTAACAGGGTAAATGGAGTATTGACTAATGCTGCCACCTCAGGAATAGTTTTTGTGGACGCCATATTTCCCCGTACAAATGCAACATCAAATCCATCACAGGACACCTCAGTTTCACCAACCAGAATAATCTTTGCGACAATTCCCGAACCACTAAACATTTTGACCATATTCCCGATTTCCGTATCCTGGTTGATTGCTGCCAGGCAGGTGATCTGCTGAGTCATAAATTATTTGTTTAAAAAATATTTATTTCGATTCAAAAAAGCGAATTATTTGTTCCATCAGCCTGTTTCGTTCTGAACGCTCCACAATGGTTTCGAAAGGGATACCCATGGCAATAATCCGGCAATTTCCATTAAATAAAATACCCGCGCTTACATTATTTTCCTGATAACGAAAAGCAGTTATGACATTTTTACCGGCAGGTTCGATTCCGTCAGGCGATTCAACGCTGTAAATATCCGGTGTATACTCCACATTAAAATTCCAATTTCCATTCAGCCATTTCCGGGCAAAATCGGTTGTATAAAATTCCCCACCTTTGGAAGCATGTCCTGTCCTCCAGTTAAAATGGAGGATATCTCTGGCAAAATCAGCGGTCAGAGAATCGTTCCGCTCACCAAATTCAGATCCGATATAGGCACCCGATAAAAAAAGCCTCCCATTCTTTTTCGTCAGATCAGAGATTTTGGCTTTAAAGGCAGGGGTGTAAATTTTAAAATCCATGGCAGCAGGATCTTTTAATCCGGGAGTAGAACGCTCCTTGCCCAGAATAATATCAGTCGCAAAATAGGGCGACAAATCGAAGTCTGCCCGACAAAAGGCTTCCTTACCTACAGAAGTAAATGAATAGCCGGAAGCCATAATTGCTTTCCCATGGATCGCCGGAAAGTCAAAACTATTACCCGGAATCACTTTCCCCTCCATGTTTCCATAACTTGCGCCCCAGCCCGGACTATCGTCATCCAGCCATTTTGAATTGCGATCGAAGTCATACTGATTCCCGACAAAACTGATATCCTGATGATCGGCAACCCCCTGATCGTTCCACCAGGCTGCACCAGCCATACCGTCATGATCAAAAATTGATGGGGCACAAATCCGGTAAAATCCATTAACCACAAGAACATCCCCCTTACTGTTACCCTTTATTCCTGCTGAAAGTATCTCGCCCGGAAAACTCTCGCCCCCCTGATTGATTGCAGTTACCTTAAAGCTGTAAATTCTGTCAGTCTGATCGAGTTTTAGAACGAGGAAAGTATCTGCAACCATAGTTCCATCATCAAAACCCAGGTCGTCAAGTCGGCTGTAAACCTTATACCTATCGGGTTTGGCAGAGGGTTCAAGAGGATCATTTACCTCCTTCCAGCTTAATCTGACCGAATTTGCGCTGATCTTTGTGATTGCAAAACCTTCCACCGGAAGTGGTTGAACCACATAAGGCCGGTTTTCCTGGTAGGATTCAAATTTCAATATCCCCTTATAAATAGATCTGCTCACCGAAAACCTGAACCGGGGATCAAGGCCAAATCGCATATCTGCCAGGTTCTGGTGGGAAAGAAGTTCAAGCAGCATGGTTGGAACATTTGGACGCCACGCCTCGGAATATTGCTTATCCCAGAGACCCCGCCTTGTCCATTCTTTTTTGTAGAGTTGCCTGATATCATCAACAACCTGTGTTTGAATAATATCCGACATATCCCTGCTCGCCATTCGGGACTTTCCATTCGGAAATGTGCCATTATCAGCTTTAGTACTGTATATCCCAAGAGTTCCGATGATTGAATCATGGGGGGCAATTCCCGCATCGGTATGAAACGCCAGGGCTAAATCAACGGGGATCCCTAAGCCGGGGCTATTTCGCATTTTCTCAGGTCCGTTAGGTTTTCCCATCAGGTAATTCACCCACTCACCCCGCGATTGATAATCATCATTATAATCATTCTTATCCCCATTCAGATTATAGGTAAGGGTATCCGGGAAACCACTACTTTGGAGATAATACCTGGCTCCTTCCAGATAACGCGGCTTTCCGCTTAGTTTGTAGTTAAAAGAAGTTCCGTAGGAGGGGCGGCGGGCCACATTTCCCATTCCCCCTCCAAACTTTACGGCATCAACCGAAATTGTCCCTTTTTCTTCTCCGTCGCAGCCAACTGAGACCATGCCGTTTTCAGGATTCTTTCCAGGCAGGAAATCAAATGTTCCCAGATAGATCCAGGTTCCGCCCCCGATTTTCTGATTCACTAAAAACCGGGTCTTTCCGCCTGCATGGTAAACAGTATATATCACATTTGGCAAGGATGTCGAGTCATTATTATAAGATACTGACACTGAATATCTTCCTTTAATACTGAAGGACGGGAGAAATTGGATAACCTGGTCTTTTCTCAGATTACTGATTCTGAGCGATGTTCCCATATGAAATGGATTCTCACCTGTAAAAAGGGTATCCTTCAGCAGAAATCCAGGTTGAGATTCAGGATGTGAAAGTCCGTTGGGCAGGATCATTTCAGATCCGGCAGTAGACCGGTCGTTATCGACCACCACCTCATTCGGCTGCCAGTCGCGCTCACGGGGAAGAAAAACATTTGCTCCACCGTTTTCCAGCATCGGAACCAGGTAGGGCAACACAAAACTCATGGGAGAGATATCTTCAACTGTTCCAAACAACCTGGCGCGCTGCCATTTCCACCGGTCCTGTTTCGATTCATAATACCACCCGTGACTCTCCCATAAAGCGATGTTGTTGTTGAAAAGTCCGAGATTCGGTTGTTCTTTCCCAATCTGTCCGACAACCGGTATCCGTCCGGATTTATTCCCGGTAATCCTTCTTTGATCGACCGGTATGGCTATTCTGAATTGATTTGGAATCAATTCCCTCAATAAATGATGATCGGTATAAAGTGCGATCTGATATTTTCGGAATTTTCGTCCGAGTCTATTTCTAACTGTTTTCTCCATTGATTTTACTTCCGGCTCTCTCACAGGGACATACGAAAGCGGGGTTGTAAAATAGATCCTGATCAGGTTATGATCTGATGAAAAAGAGAGTGAATCAAAGGCAATCCTTCCAACATGCTTCCACCCGGGCATTAAATTCGCTAATTCGCGGAGACGATTTTCGGCTTTGACCTTCACCCTGGACTGTTTTGAAGGGTGAGACGTGCCGGAAAATGGTCTAGCAAAGAGTAAAAACAGGACGAGACCAAAAGATAAACGAATAGATCTATTCATCAATAAGTTATTATAGGGCGGCCAAAATTAGAATTAATTTTATAATAATAGTACCTTTGCGGGATATGTTTTGCCAAAAAATATTGCGTAACGGGCATTCAAGTTTAACCATGTTGGATTCCCGTTATGCATTATTATCAGGAATTTAGGAAACAGGACCAGGAGAGTTAAAAATAGAAATATTAAGGCTCTACACAAAATAATTTCGACAAATAATGATCCTTATTGCAGACAGCGGCAGTACGAAAGCCGAATGGGTTATCCTATCCGACCAGGGAATTGCGGAAACAATTTTCACCTCAGGAATAAACCCTTTTTATCAGGATTCCAGTCAGATCGCGCTCCAATTGCAGCATGAATTTACCTTAGGTCAGAAGAATTTTGAAGCGATCCATTTTTATGGTGCCGGCTGTATCAATCCTGAAAAGGAAGAAATCGTCAGGAAAGCTTTATCCCAGGTCTTCGAAGCTCCAGACATTTTCGTTGGAAGTGACCTTCTCGCAGCTGCCCGTTCCTTGTGCCAGGACCTGGCAGGAATTGCCTGTATTTTAGGAACAGGTTCAAATTCATGTTATTACAATGGCACTGAAATAATTGATCATGTTTCACCGTTGGGATTTATTTTAGGGGACGAAGGGAGCGGAGCGGTTCTCGGGAAAAAACTGATCAGTGACGTTTTAAAAAACCAGTTACCCAAAGTGCTGATTGATGCGTTTTTTGAGGAGTATCCTGCAAAAGCAGCTGAGATTATGGAAAATGTATACAAACAGCCCTATCCAAGCAGATACCTTGCAGGATTTACGCGGTTTCTCTCCAAAAAGATTGAGAGGCCGGAAATAGAAAACATAGTACTTCAGGGTTTTCGGGATTTTGTGATGCGAAACCTGATGAAATACGACCGGGTAAATGAGATCCCCGTTCATTTTACGGGAAGCATTGCTTTTCATTTTGAAGCTCAGCTTAGGAAAGTATTTAAAGAGCAACACCTTGACCTTGGGAAAATAGAACAGGCCCCCATGAACGGCTTGATAGCCTACCATCAAAATAAAATTAAAAATCAAAATTTATAATTATTCAATGGCATCAAAATCCGGGACCAAAATTAGCGTGACAGAATCACCGTCAAATTTCGACAATCTTGATAACATGTCTGTTGAAGAGTTGCTTGTTCACATCAATGAAGAAGATTCCAGGGTGCACCTTGCAGTCCGGGAGGCAATTCCCCAGATCAGGAATTTAGTGGAACAGATTGAAGCCAGAATGAAAAAGGGGGGGCGTGTTTTCTACCTGGGTGCGGGAACAAGCGGCAGACTGGGCGTTTTGGATGCATCCGAAGTTCCTCCAACCTTTGGGGTTCCCGATAATATGGTAATTGGGCTGATTGCAGGGGGAGACACCGCCCTGCGTAAATCGGTGGAAGCGGCTGAGGATGATCCTGAAAAAGCATGGAGTTCCCTTCAGGGATTTAATATCAATAGAAACGATACAGTGATTGGAATAGCGGCTTCCGGAACGACCCCCTATGTCATTGGTGCAATCAGGCATGCGCGTGCAAACGGTATCCTCACGGGATGTATAACCTGCAACCCGGGAAGTGAAATTGCCGCCGTCACTGAATATCCTGTTGAGGCGATTGTTGGTCCGGAGTTTGTGACCGGAAGCACCCGGTTAAAGGCGGGAACAGCGCAAAAGATGATTCTCAATATGATCACCACCACGATCATGATTAAATTGGGAAGAGTAAAAGGAAACAAAATGGTAAATATGCAACTTACCAATAAAAAACTGATAGAACGGGGAACCCGGATGATCGTTGATGAACTCCACATTCCAAATGATGAAGCACGCAGATTATTGTTGATTCATGGTTCTGTAAAAAAGGTGATCGAAATCTTCCATCCGTAATTTTCATTTTACTGATCCTGCCAGACCCGATATTAAAATAGAGAATGCAACAACAGATAATACAAGAAGGACTCCAGCAGCTATCCCAACGGAACCTAAGATATATGACCCGACGGTAGCCCCATTATCCTTGTCATAAATCTCAATTTTAACTACGGAGCTCATTGGTATGGAAACCTGGTTGTTGTCATGAACTGGAAAAGCCGATAGGTAAAGGTGAACTTCATTCAGCAGGTAACGCTGATTAAGCGATGGCCGGGTCAAATAACGGTTAGGCCGGTTGGATCGCACTGGTTTAAATGTTGGCGACATGTTATATTCATCCAATTTCCCTGTCACTGTGTTATTTTGCACATGAGCATTCCGTAATACCCATTTTTGCTGTTCGAAATGAATAATAAATGTCTTTCCGGCATCCTTCAAACCACCCACAGCTTCGGAAGAAACCACTGGGACCGGAGTTACTTTGAAATAACTTTTACAACCAATTGTCAAATTTAATATTGAAACTGTAAGGACAATGGTAGTCAATTTCAACAACCTGTTTATTTGAAATTTTCTCCCGGACCTCTGCGGATAAGAAGACAATATATAATTGCCTATATTTGTTAAAATCTTCATAAACATCTATTTAAGGTTTAAGCCAATGAAATTAAAAAATCCAAATAAGGTTACATTTCAACTATTTCCCCATTGCTGTAACCCTTTTTACCGGCTCAAAACAAACAGAGGATATTACAAATATACGGAAATTTGGAGGTTGAAAATTAATATCGGCAAAAAAGTATAGATTGGCTTCCTACTCAGGATGATGATCAATTTCTCAACTTCCGGTCCGGATTGGTTCAAAGGGTTCTTAAAATCTCAGAACTTAATAAAAATTGAATTGTTAACAATAGGATTACTTATCTTTGATCGTAAATTTAATTCTGTTCGAATGACTGCAAATCCACTCTTTTGTACAAAGACACCGGTTCTAAACCAAGGTTCACCGGAAGAAAAAAGGAGGGAAATACTTGAATATTTCCACAAGACATTTGATATCGACGAACAACTTTTTGAAGCCTTTGCAGATCAGTCTGCAATGTATAATAAAGCGGATCCATTGCGCCATCCCCTGATTTTTTATTATGGACATACCGCCACATTCTACATCAACAAATTAATTATCAGCAAAATACTAACTGAAAGAATCGACAGTCAATTCGAATCAATGTTTGCCATTGGTGTTGATGAAATGTCATGGGACGATTTGAATACGAGTCATTACAACTGGCCGACAGTCGAAAAGGTTTTAGAGTACCGCAATAAGGTAAGACAGGTCATCGATCAACTGATAAAGACCCTTCCCATAAACTTGCCTGTTGGTTGGGATAGTCCATTCTGGATAATTTTGATGGGTATTGAACATGAACGGATTCACCTGGAGACCTCATCGGTACTGATCCGCCAGGTTCCGCTCCGGTTCCTAAAACCTATCCAAAGCTGGAAAATCTGCAGCGAATCAGCTACCACTCCCCGGAATTCCCTCCTTGAAGTAAACGGACATCATATCAAGCTTGGGAAAACAATAAATGATCCTCTCTACGGCTGGGATAATGAATATGGAATTCATGAGGCAGATGTAAAGCCTTTCAAAGCTTCGAAATACCTGTGCTCAAACAGTGAATTTCTCCAATTTGTCGAGGCAGCTGGTTATCTGTCACAGAAATACTGGACAGAGGAGGGCTGGAGCTGGAAAACGTATAAAGAGGCTAACCATCCGCTATTCTGGATCAGGGAGGATGACCACTGGAAGTTACGGCTGGTTTATAATGAGATTAATATGCCATGGAACTGGCCGGTTGAAGTCAATTATCTCGAAGCCAAAGCTTTTTGCAACTGGAAAGCTGAACAGACTGGTTTGCCTATCAGGCTGCTGACTGAAGATGAATGGTACGTTTTGTATCAAAAGGCTAATATTCAAGATCAACCCGTCTGGGAAACCGCACCGGGAAATATCAATATGGAACATTTTCAAAGTCCGTGCCCGGTTGACACCTTCCGTTTTGGCGGTTTTTATGATCTGATTGGCAACGTCTGGCAATGGACAGAAACTCCCATCAGCGGCTTTGAAGGATTTAAAATTCACCCGATATACGACGATTTCTCGACCCCTACCTTCGATTTAAAGCACAACCTGATAAAGGGAGGTTCGTGGATCTCAACAGGAAATGAAGCAATTGCAAATGCACGGTATGCGTTCCGCCGCCATTTTTATCAGCATGCCGGTTTCCGCTATGTTGAATCAGATAATGAAGTGGTTATTCCTCAACATCTTTATGAGACAGATCCTGAAGTAGTCAGGCATTGCGAGGCACAATACGGAGGTGATTTTCTGGGCATAAAAAATTATTACGCTCAGATTGCCGAAATTGCCATTCAGAGTGCAGGAGAGGAGAAAAAAAATGCATTGGATCTGGGATGCAGGACGGGCAGAACAACATGGGAATTGGCAAAGGGTTTCGATCATGTCACGGGGCTTGATTTTACAGCACGAAATATCAGGGTGGCCGTGCAGTTACAGGAGAATGGGAGTTTCAATTACCTCTTTCCGGAAGAGGGAGAACTCGTTTCTTACCACGAACTTTCATTAAAGGATTTGGGATTTGATCAGTTTGTGGATAAAATCACCTTTCTCCAGTCGGATGCTTCGAATATGAAGCCGATTTTCGTGGGTTATGACCTTGTTTTACTGAACGATATACTGGACCAGATGTACAATCCTCGTCATTTTCTGACGGGGGTTCATAAACGTATAAATCCGGGTGGAAGATTGATTGTTGCAACAGGTTTCGATTGGAGTGAAGCATGCACCAAACGCGAAAACTGGGTCGGTGGTCACCGTGAAGGTGGTGAACAGATCTGGGGCGAAGAGGATCTGGCCAGCTTACTCCAGGATACTTTTAACAAAATAGGGGGTCCTCTTTTGGTTCCATCAGTGTCCAGGATAAACAAACGAAAATATTCCTATAATACCCTCGAAGTGACGATCTGGGAAAAGAAGGAATAAGGGTGCCTGATCCTGAAATAGGTTTACAGAAGAAGCAAACAAAAATCAGGACGATTTATGATTATTTTAAAAATTTGAAGGCGTGTCTCCACCTGTTCTCGCGGAATCCGGGAATACACCAAAGTATGCAAAGTGGTTCGATGGCCCTGGCCGCCTCACAAGTTCCCATATCCTCTGGTTCAAACCCAAACACAGAACATATTTCTGCCACTTTCTCCTTCGCTTGCTGGTCATTACCACAAATAAACATGGTCGGTTTGACCCCTCCAAAATCGGGATTGATCATCAGACTGCTCCCAATACTGTTAAAGGCTTTGACAAATCGGGCTTCGGGGAACCTGGTTTGAAGCTGTTCCATTAGCGAGCTGTTTAACTCCGTAAAGAATTGAAGGACTCCGTTTTCGGGAGCCAAATCGGCTATTGGATTTGTCGTATCTATAATAATCTTTCCCGAAAAATTTGCTTCACCGGCCAAAACCAGCGCATCAATTGCTCCTGTGCCTTTGGTCGCAAGAACAACTATCTCTCCAAAACAGGCAGTCTCCTCAAATGATCCGATCAGCCCAAACGACCCGGAAGAAGCCTTCCAGTCAGCCAGTTTCGCCAAATCACGGCTGCCAATCATTACCTCAAAACCGTATTTTAATAATCCGGTGGCAAGGGTCTGTCCAACAGATCCCGAGCCGATTATTCCAATTTTCCTCATAGCCTGAAAGTTTAAAAACTAACAAAAGAACGAAGAGGACACCAAAAAGTTTAAAAATAATCTTCTGAATTGCTCTACCGGGAACGGATTCCAATAACATTGGGAATTTTCCAGAAATGATCGTTGTTGTCGTTGGCATAGGTCTTGGAAACATAACTTCCGAATTTGGAGATCACGGTATCCTTGGTCTGGATATAAAGGCTAGCTTCAGGTCCACCCTCCAGATAGACAGTGGTTCGGATATCAGGAATCAGCCGGAACAGAAATCCGATTATTTGTTGATGGGTATACGGGGACCGGGTAAAAATAAAGTAAAGATTGCCTGCAATATCGGTGGCTCCGATAACCATGCTGCATAATTGTCCGGGTCGCTTATCCCAGGACATCGGGTTTCCGCTGCCATCGATCATCCGCATTCCCTGGCATAAGGTGTGGTAAGTTGCTTGAAGAGATTTCCAGTTTCTGGTTGTCATATCGGTTATGATCATAGCCGTATCTGAATCCTCCGTTGGATTCATGGCCATCATCACGTTATATTTCCCGTTCATACGGGGATTATTAAGATGGGAATAGTTTTTAAGATAGCCCTTATTCGTCCTCCGGTTGGCCATGTTAAACATTCCGGCATTTACCACCACATTCATCCCCGATTCCTTCGCCCAAAGATCTGCTGGCTTATTCTGTTTATTATGTTCCGAAGCACTCATGATCTGAAAGGTGCAAAGCAATGGGCTTGCTTTCAGGACAAATATTTTTGAATCATTCAGAATCGATTTTTCGGGTGCATCGGTCTCCATATAAGCTAACCCGTTTTGTAACGGGTGCCACCGGGAAAGGGTATCCTCTCTTTCCCGCGCAATAATGGGGAAATTCAAAAACAAGCATACGATGAATAACACAACAGAATATCCGGGGAGCGAATACCAATTAAACATTTCTCCAGTCAAATTTTACCTTTTTAAAGGGGAAAAGGTCGTAGAGCTCTCCCGAGTAATAATATTCAAAAGCGATGGTGCCGAAGGTATAAGGCTTCTCATGAATCATCATGGTGGAACCACCTACCGCTGGATTAGCCTTTGGAATTGAGCCTTCAAATCCGATATTATATAAGGTAGCCAGAATCTCAGGTCTGTCATCGATCGGAAATCCTGCCCTCTCCCACTGAGTTTTAAGTTGTTTGATATTCAATGCAGCATACAGATAAGAATAGAAATGATTCTTAAAATCAGTTAGCCTCCTAAATCTCTCAATATCAGGTGATTCTGTTTTGAAGTCAAGCAAATGTTCATATTTTACACCCAGGTAAAAAGTCGACTCGCGGTCTTTCATATTCCGCTCAATTATTTTAGCTGTATTCTCCTTAATTCCGGTAACGCCCAGTGAGAAGATAGATTCAACCGAAAGAATCTTTAGAGGTCCTATCCATCGCTTATAGGCTTCACGGTCGGAATTAAAGAGCCGGATCTGTTCACCGACCAGCACTGCAACAATCAGACGTGGTTCTACATTGGTGAGGTTGGCCACAGAATCAATCAGCGGTTTATCCTTGGCAACCGCAATTTTAAAATCGGCCCACTCTGCAATATTCATCCAGCCAAAAATACTCCCGCTGTTACGTTGGGTGCCATCGATTAAATTTCTTGCCTCAAACTCCTGAAGTTCAGCATTATAATTCTTATTATCCTGCATATAAAGATTAACAGCACCAATCATCCGCTCCGCTTCCGGGAGGTTGTGACTTTTTAGGTAGGCATTCAGAATAAACAAAGAGTTTTCAGGATAATATTTATTGAGGACTAAAACCTGATGGAGAAACAGCGCCTCCCGGTTATTCACCTTACTACTGTCTGTTTTGTCTGACTTCCCATACTTATCCTTAAGTTCCTGGAAATAGCGATCATTTTGATCAACCGCCCCATTATCATCTGTAACATGCAACTTTACCGCAAAATAAGCAGAAGTCAGAAAAAGACCAATCACGGCAAATCCAATGATTAATCCGATGCCTAAATACCTAAACAATTTGGGATAAATACTATGCTTTGTGTCTGATTTCATGAAACCAACATCCATTAAAAAATTTTGTCGAAATTAATTCATAAGCGACATATTTCTATCATTATTCGCCAATTTCTTAAGTTCCAATCAAATAAATAATATTAAAGTTACAAACTGCGCACCAGACCTATTTAATCCCAGACAAACTTCCAATGTCCGTCAGGCTGGCGCCTCCAGACCGTATGAAAAATACCGGTGCTCCGGATCAAATGCCCTGTGCTGTCAGTTTTGAAAAAAGTATATTTTCCGAAGGTGTATCCCAGATCACCGGAACTGGAAACATCTGCAAAATCGGGGATCCAATCCAGTTTAACCCCTCTTGCAGGCAAGGATTCATACTGGAGTCGTATCGCTTCCTTCCCTTTTAACAGCCGGTCTCCCCTCAGAATCACTGACGAATCAGCCGCAAAATAGAGAAATGCCTTCAGGATGCCTTCCGATTGGGCCATCGCACAAAACTCCCGCTCAACTGCAAAAAGCTCTGATTTATAGAGTTCATGCCTGTCCGGAGCCGAAGGGAAATGACAGGAGTTCAGTAAAACAATCAGCAATATCAAATTAAAAAAGTTAAATTTATTTTCCATGAAATTCAACCATTTAGATTTTAGAAAATATTCATCTGATTATCCGGATTCTGATACCTCCATCAAAATGCAGCCTGGAACTTTGTGTCAAATTACACCTTACTCCTTAATTCATCCACTTATCCAAAGTCTTCATCACTTTCCTTCGCTGATATTCAGGAAGCGTCCCAATGCGGGTACGATGACTTCCTCCGGGCTGAATAATCCTAAGAATCTTTTTATTGCCTCGGGTTTTGGCAGCCGAAGCTGTCCAGGGATCGCTTCCCCCGTAAATCAGCAAAATCTTTTGGGCATCTTTTTTGAGATATTCCTTTACGAGCAGGCTCATCGCAGGATCATAGGAGAACTGACTCTTTTCCGGCATAAACAATTTCTGTATATATCCGTGTGTATCATTCAATTCCATTAATTTACGGAATGGTTTAGGATTATAACCGTAGTATCCCAGCTGTTTCAGTGCCTGAACAAAAAACGGGAAAGTAGGCTTTCCGCTCTCAATATCAAAATAGTCAGGAGGACAGATCTTTACCATATATTTGAAAAGCTCCTGATCGGTTGCTGAGGTTCCCGGAATATCCTTTACCGGACGGCCCCATTGCCAGAATGAAAACGCAAATTCAAGGACACAATAGTCATAAATGGTACTTTCACTTGCTCTAAATGTATATTTCTTTTCTTTGCATAACTTATCAAAAAGCGGCATCAGCTGCTGTTTTCTTTTTAATAGTTCCGTCTGACAATGCGCAATTTTTCTCCGTCCCGAAGCAGTTCCAGCTTTATGCCGGATAAACAAATCGTGCCGTTTCTCTTCTGTTGAAAAATTAAGCGGGGCGACATAAGGAACTGAGATTTCCACATCTTTGGGATAGAGTGCCCGGTGGTAAAGCACCGTCTCGCCGCCCTTACTTATTCCGGTACTGATCCATTTCTTTGTAAAAAGGGGTCTGAAGAGGGTGACAATATGATGATGATCTGCCGCGGCATTCTCGACGGTCAGGTATTTCCAATCGATTGAATCGGGTACCGACTTTCCAAAAAAGCGGTGTTCCACAAATAACTGATTGGCATTCAATATCGGACAAAGCTCATTGAGGTATTTGGTATTTGCCCCATAATCACCGCCATACCCTTCGGTAATAAAAACAACAGGATGGTCAACTCCAAGATTGGAAAGGATCACCCGCTGATGAAACGACCCCAGTTCAGGGTGTTGATGGTCAATGGGCTGCTTCACCATGATGATTAAAGCTTCTTTGAAAAAAGGATTGGGCTCCATCTTTTCCACAGAAATAATTTCGGGTAAACTTTTAATCTGATCAGCAAGGCCCTGGGAGAAGGCAATTTGCCACGAAACAAACAGAATTACAATCAGTAATGAAACTCTTAGAATTTTATTCATACAATAATTATCGATTATCAGGTAAAGAGGTTAATTGAAAGAGGCAAAATAACGACATTATTCCTTTATAATCTCATGAAAAGTTTAAAATATGATTTTGAGCGGTGTGAATTGCAATTTAAAAACATCTTCAGACCTGTCTGAATACAAAAGTAAGCTAATACAGATCCCCAAACATCTGTAATCAACTAATATTAAAACGTTTAAGCTTTACAGGCAGAATAAAAACGGAGTTTTTGCAAAAGTTATTTAATCCGCCAGCGGATAGCCACTATAAAGCTTTAATAAATTTGGCGCTATCCGCAAACTTGTCCATATCCATTTCTACATAGAAATTCTTTAAACCACCCACCTTTGCAGCTTCAAAAAAAGCCTTCCAGTCAACAATTCCTTGTCCGATTGCAACTTGTTTATTCTGATTTGAGGACCAGTCCGAGAGATGAGATGAGATAAATCTTCCGGGATATTTGGTAAAATAGGCTGCAGCCTGGTAACCCACACTGATGACAGCGACCTGAAACTGCATCTTAACCAATTCAGGATCAAAATGCGTTAACAATGCGTCATAAATTAGTTCTCCGTCGATCTTTTCAAATTCCATATGATGGTTGTGAAATCCCATCTGAAGTCCGGCATGTTTGGTTTTCAATCCAATTTCATTCAGTTGATCGACAGACTTCAGCCAGTCACTCATTGTGGCCCCTTTTGGAAGCCAGAAACTTGAACAAATCATCTGTGTTAACCCAAGTTTATGGGCAAATTCGATCCTTTCGTCGAGGTTATTTTTTAATTCATCAAAGGTAAAATGTGAGCTGACGCAGGTGAGGCCATTATCAGAAATGATTTTGCGCATCTCTGTCGGTTTCATTTTCACCAGGGGTTCAAAGCCTGAAGAGATATAGCCGGCAGGAGAGCACATCTCGGCCCCCTGATAACCGATATTCTTCATCATCTTTAAGGTACCCGCGAAATCTTTGACCAGCATCTCCCGAATGGTATAAACCTGAAAACCGACAGGTAGTTTCTGCTTTGATATTTCCCCGAATGCCTGCTCCGCAAAAGGGAATTGTGATAAAAGGGCAACAGAAGCAAGTCCTGCAGCGCTTTTCCCAATAAATTTTCTTCTGTTAATTGCACTCATATCCTTTTTTTTAAAAGATTATTATTTTTGATCTGAACTCAGTTTAGATTGAATCAGGATTCCATCCTGCCCGGTAAGTGCGTGACAAATACTTATTGGCATCGCGATTATTGGTAATTTCCATCATTGATCCGTCATATTTTAACAACTGGCCGGTTCTGAGAGATGCTGCATAGAGATTGACAGCCTCTGTAAGGGCTCTTGCTTCTGAAAAATTGCCCGCACACTGTTTGCCATTCCTGCAGGTATCCAGAAACTTCTGAAAACCTGCCCGTTTTTCACTCTTTTTGTCTGACACAGGAGTTTTTTCCATTGCCTCCATTCTTTTCTTTGGAATCAGCCGGGGATTCTCAACAAGGAAACCCGCCAGAATTTTACCCTGATCTCCGACGAACATCATCCCTTCGGGTTCAAGTTCAGTCCCATCTTCAAACAACTCATCGGGAACCTTAGGGCGCATTCCGCCATCATACCAGCATAAATCAACCGGTGGCCGTGAACCCCTGGCCGGATATTTGAATCTTACCGAACACGCCATTGGAAAAGAGAAGTCATTTTTGATCTGAAAGGCGGTAGAGTCTCTTAATCCACAAACATGGCTCAGATTCGGTTCTATGATGGTCGGGGAGTCGAGTTCAAGCGCTTTGAAAACCGTCCAAAGACTATAATGGCCCATGTCGGCCATGGATCCGCCGCCAAAGTCATACCAGCCCCGGAAAACCATATTGGTATAATTGGGATGGTAGGGACGGTTGGATTCGGGACCAAGCCACAGATCCCAGTCAAAACCTGCAGGAATATCAGGAGTATCAGTTGGCAAAATGGGATATTGAGGCCAAACCGGACGATTTGACCAGTTATGAACCTCTTTCAGGGTACCGATCCTCCCCTCCCCGATCCACTTCATCACCAACTCCATCGATCCATTGTAATCCCATGGGATCAGATGGGTGGTCACGTTCGGATGACCCGCAGCCAGATCAATTACCTTTTTCCCTTCCAGCAACCTGTTCGACAAAGGCTTATGCACAGAAATATGCTTTCCTCTCTTAATGGCTGCCGTGGCAATAAGGCCATGAAGGTGATCCGGAGTCATCACCTTTACGGCATCCAGATCTTTCTCTTTTTCCAAAAGTTCCCTGAAATCCGCATAGGCATTGCAACCACTAAGCTTCTGGTCCTGACGGAATTTGCGGTAATATTCATCAACAATTGCCTGACCGTTGTCTCTTCCTCCGGGAATGGTTTGATCGCCGCCCGATTGCCAGCCCGGATTCCCAAGCTTTTTTCGGATTTCATTCCGGAGTCCTTCCTTGCTCCAGTCGAGATAGCCCAAAGCCGCTTTTTGAGGGTCACATACCGCGATTATCTGTAATTCAGGGATATCGAGCAGAGGTAACAATTCCCGCAATCCCTGTGTTCCAATGCCTATGTAAGCGAGTGTAGTTTTGTCGTTTGGGGCAACGAAACCGTTGCCGCCCAGAACATGCCGCGGAACGATGGTAAAAGCAGAGGCGGCCGCTACGGTCCCCAAAAAACTCCTCCTGTTAACTTTTCCGGAATCATTAGACTCGTCATTTTCAATAGGTTTGCTAATTTCTTTTTGCCTGATTCGTTTTTCCATAATGATTATTTTAAGGTATTCGAAAAATCAACGCAAAACCGGGATGGTCATTTATCGCCCCTTATTCTTGCCACCCATCCCCCATCATTGGCTAATTTTATTTTCAGCTGATCGCCAAAGCTCACTTTTCGAGATAAAATATTCAGGTGGGCAGGCACTTCATTCGCATCATCCCCATCTGCCCAGATATCGATAACCGAAGTTCCCGCAGGAATAAAATCAAGTTTGAGGGTAATTTCCTTCTTCTTACTGTTATTCATTACTCCCACATACCACTCATTTCCAGTTCTTTTGGCAATTGCCACAAAATCTCCCGGGTAACCGCTGATAAAACGGATGTCATCCCAGGTTGTGGGAATGATCTTCAGAAATTCAGAGCCGGGCTGATTGAGGATATGATCAGGATGGTCACATACAACCGTCAGGGGACTTTCGTAAATTACAAATTTTGAAAGTTCTGCAGCACGCGTATTCCAGACTAAAGTAGGTGTCTGATTCTTATATTGCGCCTTTGTCACGTTCAGGAATCCGCCCGGAGTATAGTCCATCTGACCGGCGAGCATACGTGTAAAGGCCAGTTTAACATTGTGTTCCGGACTCATGCGGTCTGAAAACTTGTAATATTCGTTACCCATTACCCCTTCGCGGGTTATCATGTTCGGGTAAGTGCGGATAATTCCATCGGGTTTGTAGGCACCGTGAAAATCAACCATCAGATGGTTTTCAGCGGCACATTTGATGATGTCATGATACCAGTTGACCATATCCTGGTCATCCCGATCCATAAAATCGATTTTTATTCCGGCAATCCCCCACTCCCGGTAAATGGGAAATGCCTTTTTGTAAGCCGAATTACGGTTGACATCGCTGTTGTAGAGCCATACGATGATCCTTATATTTTTTGATTTAGCGTAACGGATAATTTCCGGCATATCGATCTGCGGAGCTGCTTTGGTGATATCGGCTGCAGGGTCGGCGTATTTGCCATACCACTGCCAGTCGACAAGCATATAAGACCACCCCATCCGGGAAGCAAAATCGATATATTGCCTGATAACAGGCATTTCCATCTTAACATCGCCGCTCCACCAGTGATCCCATGCACTGATCCCGGGTTTGATCCAGGAAGGGTCAGGTATTGCGCATGGGGCATTTAAATTCTGGATAATCTCAGATTCAATCAGTTTCCCGGGAGTATCACCAATCATGATCACCCTCCACGGCGTGTAAACTTCGTCATCAAACCGGGCCTTTACACCGTCCGGATCTTCACCCGGAAGAGGTGCCAGTTTTGTGGTCAGAACATTTTGCTTCCCGTTGGTTCCAATATAAAAAGCGGGGTAATTATCAATATTAGCTTCTGTAATTGCGACCCAGCACTGGTTACCGTAATCCATAAGCAAGGGCAAACCTGCTATGGTCTGATGAGAAACATAGCTGATAGGCCGTTCAAAGAATTCTGATTCCTGGGAACTGGAATATTTTCCGTACTCAACCACCCATGCCCTTGGATTACCCGCGATGCTAAAAGTGGTCAGCTCCTTCGTGATTTGACGATGCCCATTTTTCTCACTTCTAAAAAGCCTCGAATGAAAGGCCACACCATCATTGAATACCCGGAAAGTGGTCTCCATCTGACGCCTCAATCCTGCTTTTTCTTTGAACAGGAGCTGTGTTTCGTTGCAATTATTTACCACTTCGGCATGTTTGGACCGAACAACAGGCCTCCACGTTTCGTTGATGATCTGATCTTTCCGGTCAATCACGACAAAATCCTTTTGCATAGTCGGTTCGCTTTTAAACTCAAAACCAAGTTCAGATTCCTGAATCACAACTTTTCCATTGAAGGTTACGGAATAGCGGACTTTATCGCTGTTAATGATTCTGACAATAATGCTGTGATCAGGGGAAAATACCTCAAAGTTCTGGGCGTGCCCGAATGAAGCGATCAGAAGAAAAATTAAGGTTAGTCTTAAATTGCTAAATTTCATAAAGTTAGTAATTCCGGGATGGTTAAAATTAAATGGAAAATGATAGAATAAATTGATAGAATTCAAATTAAAGGTCGATTTGCATTTTTATATGTTCAATGTTGATTTGTTAAATTTAGAGATAAAGGTCTCTTTTACCGCTCAATATTTCACTGTATTCATTGCGGAATTTTTGCAAAAGATGGGGCTTCTTCTTAAAATAGTCGAGTGATTCAATCTCCCCAATCTCTTTTAATATTAAGGGCTCACCCATCTCACGGGTATTATCGGAGGCATAATCGCTCAGGTATTCCCGAAAAGTCAGCACTGCATTGAGCTTGCAGAATTTTCCCTCGTCGCAATGACTCAGCATTCCCATGATCGTTTCACCGGTTCGGCCGCAACGGTAGCCAGCGGTACAAAACGAGGGAATAAACCCCAAACCGATCACCTCCTGAATGACATCATCCAGATCCCGCGGATCGCCTATGGTAAATTGTTTTTTATCGAGGTCATTTTCTCTCTTCTGGTCACTATAGGCACCAATTCCAATTCGCGTGGAGGCATCGGTTTGGGTACAACCTACCTGCAAAACCGTTTTTTTGATTTCAGCCTTTTCGCGGGCAGTCACGATCATTCCGGCGGTGGGAACTGAGAGACGCAGAACGGCCACAAGTTTTTTGAAATCGTCATCCGAAACATTCCAGGGGGATTCTGAAGATAAACTCGAGCCCGAGGCCGGGGTCATCCGCGGAAAGGAGATGGTGTGCGGACCAATGCCAAATTGTCTTTCAAGATCGAGGGTATGATATAATAATCCCATTACCTCGAATCGCCAGTCATACAATCCAAAAAGGGCGCCTATCGCGACATCATCGAGTCCGGCATCCATCGCACGGTGGAGCGCGTAAAGCCGCCACTGATAATCCCCTTTAATCGTATTGGCGGGATGAACAGTATGATACGTATCGTGATGGTAAGTCTCCTGAAAAACCTGGTAAGTGCCAATTCCTGCCTCCTTGAGGATTCTAAGTTTGGCAATCTCCATAGGGGCTGCATTGATATTGACCCGCCTTATTGAAGAAGGCCTTCCGGATTTCAGCGCTTTCTCTTCAACACTGTACACTGCCTTAACAGCAGCAGCCATATAATCCACGTCAGAACGCTGGTGCTCGCCGAAAACAAGGATCAGCCGTTTGTGTCCCTCCTTCAGCACCGATGAAGCTTCCTGCCTGATCTCATCCATAGTCAGTATTCTCCTGATTTCCTGATTATTGGCTTCCCTGAAACCACAATAGGCACAGTTATTCACACAAAGGTTGGAGCAATATAAGGGGGCAAAGAAGACAATCCGGTTATCATAAACCCTTTTCTTGACTTCAAGGGCCGTCTGAAAGATCTCCTCCCAAACGAGAGGCGATTTGACATTAAGCAAGGTGGCCGTCTCGTCGGGAGACAAGGTTTTAATGGATAAAGATTTCTGCAGGATATCACGGATTAATTCGGGGGGGGGATTGACATTTAATGCGAGTTTACTGAAAATCGCTGCTTCGTTAATAAAGTCATCCCCATTTACGAGGTACTTGTCAATTTCCTTCCGAATAATGACCTCTTTCGCCCAATTACCGGTTAAAGGTTCTTTTCCCATCTTAGTCAATTCTTAGAATACAAATATAACCAAATCAAAAGCTTATTATTCAAATTTAGCCTCAATATGAGCAGGGTTATCTGACAATAATCAACTTAATCCTTTTTGTATCTTCGGCACAGATTTAATTTCGAGATTTAATACCAACCCTAAATAAATGAAACGAAATAAGCTGATCCGGGACACAGAGATTTATGTAAAACAGATTCTGAAACATGATTCTACAGGGCACGATTGGTGGCACATTCAGCGTGTCCGGAATTTGGCGCTGATGATTGCAAAAAGTGAAAAGGTTGATCTCTTCATTGTAGAAATGGCTGCATTGCTCCATGACCTCGACGACTGGAAGCTCGTTGGTGAAAACAGTTCCCAGCAAAGATCATTGGAATGGCTGGAGCAAAATAGCGTTGAGAAAACTGTTTCTGATAAAATTTGCAGGGTAATTGAAGGGGTAAGCTTCAAGGGGGCCAAAGTTGATACTGCCACAACTGACCGGGAATGCGCAGTTCTGCAGGATGCTGACCGGCTTGATGCAATGGGTGCAATAGGGATTGCTCGTACATTTGCCTTTGGAGGAAACCGTAACCGGGCCATTTATGATCCGGGTATTCCCCCTTTACTTCACAATGATTTCGAAGAATATAAAAAAAGTGAAGGTACCACCATTAATCATTTTTATGAAAAGCTCTTATTGTTAAAAGACAGGATGCAAACAGATTTTGGCAAAGCAATTGCCAAGCAGAGACATGAATTTATGGTCGGCTTTCTCGATCAGTTTTATGCCGAATGGAGTGGTCATAATATTTAAAAAAAATATCACATAAATGTTCATTTTATTCAAAATGTTATGTAACTTTGATATGGTACTTAACATCATAATACCTAATTCTGATCTGCTTCCTGCTGTTACGGTATACGTTCTTTTATTCTTTTTGCTGTGGTTTTATAATCTAAAAAATCTGATTTCCAATGAAAACTACGATTTTTTCGTTATTGCTTCTGGCAGGATTATTCCTTGCCGGATGCGCCCCCAAGCACCCCAAAATCGGCCTGCTCGTTCACAGTTTTGATGCTCCACGCTGGCAAAATGACCAACGTTATTTTGTTGAGGCGGTAAAACAACTGGAAGGTATCGCAATGGTAAAAGTTGCGGACAACGATCCCAAAAAACAACTCGCCCAAGCCAAAGAACTAATCAGTAAGGGAGCTATGGTTCTCGTCGTGATCCCAGTTGACCAGAATACGGCCTCACAGATCGTAAGCCTGGCACATAAGAAAGAGATCAAGGTTATCGCCTATGACCGGTTAATTAATAATTGCAGACTCGATTATTATGTATCTACAGACAATGTCAGGGTAGGTGAAATTCAAGCCCAATACCTCACCAAAATCAAGCCTTCAGGAAATTATGCCTTACTCGGCGGCCCTCCAAACGATAATAACAGTCGTATGCTTTATATCGGCCAGCTCAATATTCTGCAACCTTTTGTGGAACGTGATGAGATTAAAATTGTTTTTAACCAGTTTGCAAATGCCTGGACAACGGATGAAGGTTACCGGCTTGCCACCGCAAGTCTGGATGCCAATTTAAATAAGGTGGATGCGATGATTTGTGGCAATGATGCCATGGCCATGGGAGCATTGAAAGCCCTGAAAGAACGGGGATTACTCAAGAAGGTTGCAATTGCCGGTCAGGACGCAGACATACTGAATGTTCAGGAAATAACCAAAGGGAATCAGGCAGTGACTGTATTTAAGCGGATTAAAACCATGGCAACCACTGCTGCTGAACTTGCAGTCCATTTGGCCAAGGATGAACCAACTGAACCTTATCTTTCTACGATCAGTAACGGTGAAAGATTAGTCCCTTCCTACCTGGTCGATGCCGTTGCAGTGCATGAAGGAAATGTAGAAATGACTGTAATTGCTGAAGGAAATTAAAACCTGGTTTCCGGAAGTTGGACAACGACTAATAATAGCGGGATTCAATTAGTCGGATAACCCTTCCGGAAGATTTTCGGCTGCATATTTCAGCTCTTCATACCACTGGGAGCCGTATTGACGTATCAGCGGCTCCGCAAGGTATTTCCACAAGGGTAATCCCTGACTTTTACCACAAATTCTTCCAGACTGACAAATATCAAGTTGTTGGTAATTGACAGCTTCAAAACGTTTGTAGGCTGTTATTCGAATAGGGAACAGGTGACACGAAACTGGTTTCCGAAAGGGAGTTTTCTTATCAAAATAGGCCCTTTCAATGGCGCATTTGGTAATTCCACGTTCATCCGTAAATGTAAACACACACTCATTGTTTCCTACGATAGGTGTTACAAGGTCGCCATCAGAATCTGTAACCGAGAATCCCTGTTTTTTAATTTCTGCACGATTCTCTTCCGAAAGATAATCGGCAAAATCAGGATACAGCGATTCGATAATGGCAGCCTCGTCGGGAGTTAAAGGGGCGCCGCTATCTCCGTCGACGCAGCAGGCCCCTTTACATTTTTCAATATCGCAACAAAATTCTTTCTGGATAACATCCAAACTGATAATCGCCTTCCCTATTTGAAGCATCTTATTTTTGAATCAAAACTTTTCCGGTCATATCGGCTGGAATATCCAGTCCCATAATAGTAAGTAAGGTCGGAGCCACGTCGGCAAGAATCCCGTCACTGGCTTTTGCATCGGTATGATTAGTCACCCAGATAAATGGAACAGGATTTAAGGAATGGGCCGTGTTTGCACTTCCGTCCTCATTGATGGCATTGTCTGCGTTGCCATGATCGGCAATGATCACCACATCGTATCCATTGGCACGTGCGGCCGTAACAACCTCATTGACACACTGATCAACAGACTTAATGGCACTTTGGATGGCTGAATAGACACCTGTATGACCCACCATATCGCCATTTGCAAAATTAAGACAAATAAAATCGGCACTCTTAGCCTTGATTTCTGCGACTATTGCATCTTTTACCAAAAAAGCTGACATTTCAGGCTGAAGATCGTAGGTAGCAACCTTTGGCGATGGGATCATAATCCGGCGTTCGCCCGAAAATTCTGCCTCACGGCCACCAGAGAAAAAGAATGTGACATGAGGATATTTCTCCGTTTCAGCAATTCTGATCTGGTTCAGACCTGCCTTCGACACGATTTCACCCATCGTATTCTGGACATTATCCTTATTGAAAATAACATTAATCCCTTTGAACGACGATTTGTAATTAGTCATGGTGTACCATTGCAAAGGGATCGTATTCATCCCCTGTTCATGATGATTCTCCTGAGTAAAGACGATTGTGAGCTCCCGTAGCCTGTCGGTCCGGTAATTGAAACAGATCACAACGTCTCCCTCTTTAACCGTTGAAAGCGGCTGACCCTGATCATCGGTAATGACAACCGGGTTAAGGAACTCATCCGTAATCCCTTCATCATACGACTCCTGAATAGAGGCCAGGATATCTTTGCTCTTTTTCCCATCCCCTTTTGTAAGCAGATCATAGGCCAGTTTAATCCGGTTCCAGTTCGTATCGCGATCCATCCCGTAATATCGGCCGATCAGCGAGGCAAACCGGGCATTGGTGCCTTCAAGCGCTTTAAGATCTTCCTTAACGAAATCATAGGCCGAACGGGGATCAGTATCGCGTCCGTCAGTCATCCCATGAATGAAGACCTTTTCCAACCCATGTTCAGTCGCAATTTGTGCAAGTGCAACCATATGGAGGCTAAGGGCATGAACTCCGCCAGGTCCGATCAGTCCAACCAGATGTACCTGTTTGTCATTCTCCTTGGCATATTTATAGGCCCTGAGAATTTGTGGATTACTCCACAGGGTTCTCTCTCTTATCGCTTTATTTATTTTCACCAGATCCTGGTAAAGGACACGTCCGGCACCAATATTAAGGTGACCAACTTCCGAGTTCCCCATTTGGCCATCAGGTAAACCAACATTTTCGCCGCTGGTCAACAATTGGCTGTGAGGATATTTTTCATATAGCGAATCCAGAAAAGGGGTTGGTGTTGAGTAGATTACGTCGGATTCGGATTTGTCGCCGATTCCCCATCCATCGAGGATCATCAGCATTGTTCTTTGAATATCAGCCATATTTTTTTTAATTTGAGTTTACTGTTTAAAAATCCAGGCAAAAGTACCGCTTTTTAGGGCAATGAAAAAATGGAATGAATAGCTGCAAGAAAGATTTAACGATTTGATATTGAATATCGTTAAACCCGCGTTATCGGTTATAATACGAAAACAGCCGGTTTTTGTTCAAAAAAAAGGTGAAACCTTTGAAAGATTTCACCTTTTCTATTAACGAATAGACTGATCACTTCGGAGCAACAGCAGGTGCTGGTTTTGCAGCAGGTGCAGGCGCCGGTGCGGCATTTGGATTTGGCAATACGGTTCCTTTGATCTGCAAAACAACAGGATTAGGATCAGCATTGGTAACCACGGTAATGGTTTTTACAAAAAGGCCCGGTGTTGCAGCATTGTACGTAGCTGAAACAGTAGCACTCTGGCCTGCTTGTATTGGCGCCTGGGCATATTTCAGATTTGTGCAACCGCATGATGCCTTGGCTGAATTGATAATTAACGGCTCTTTGCCAGCATTGGTTAACGTAAACTCTGCAGTTTTAGGAACATTGAATGCAATGCTTCCAAAGTCATTGACCAACTTATCCCATTTTGCAACAGGAGCGTTTGGATTTGCCTTAGCTGCAGGCGGTGTTGTTTGAGCATTAAGTTGTATGGCAGCAAACAGAGGTAAAACTAACAAAAGAATTAATTTTTTCATCTTACAAGATATTGATTATTTGACAATGCAAATATGTAATATTTTTCATTGATTATTTAATCAACTATCATAAAACAAACCATTTCGAATGCAAAAATTTCTTAAAAGTTAATAGAAATTTCACAAATTTTATTATGTGCTTGTATTCCAGTATATTACGAATCAATCAACGATAATCCCTCAGGAATTAATTTTGGAGAATAAGATGGAATATAACTTTCAAAAGAATTAAAAGTTGAAATTTAGGTCAATGCAGACGTTTATCTATCCAAAGAATTCAGGTGCCGGCAAAGTGACAACAACGAATCGAATTTAGTCTGCCTGGAGCGGTGAATAACAGTCCATTCCGGATAATCGACAATGATCGTAATATCTGCCGGAACTGTTGAATCAACGACCTTAAATCCATTACGAGTCAAGGCCTTGTTCGTCCAACCCAGAGCAATTCCTTCTCCGTTTACATGGGCATCTCTTTTAGTCAGTTTCCGGATCCGGAAATCACCTTTTTCGCGATCAAAATAAAGATGTTTGCTATGGAAAATGGAATCAATTTGACCATTCAGAATCAGGTCTTCGGGGGCTCCCTGTTCGACAGAAGCTCCAAGCATTAGCCAAAGACGATCAGACTCAGCTATGGCTGTAGTCAGGTCATGGGTTGAAAAGAGAATCGTTTTCTCTTTTTCGCGTGCCAGCTGGTGTAAGATATGGACAATCTCATATTTGTTGGAAAGGTCAAGAAAAGCGGTGGGCTCATCCAGCACAATTATATCTGTATTTTGAGCCAAGGATCTGGCAATCATCACTTTTTGACGCTCTCCGTCAGACAGGTGATTGACCATACGGTATTCATATCCCCGCAATCCAACTGCAGAAATGGCTTCCTCAACCAGGAATATGTCTTCTTCCAGCAGCTTTCCAAACCAATTTGTATAGGGATAGCGTCCAAGAGAGACCAGGTCGAAAACCGAAAGATTTGAAACCCTGATGATCTCGGTTGAAACAAAACTCATTAACAACGCAAGGTCCTTTTCCCGATAAGTAGAGATTGGTTTACCGTAAAGCAGGAAATCACCTCCAACAGACGGCTGAAACCCGGAAATGGTACGTAAAAGGGTGCTCTTACCAATACCGTTTTCACCAATCACAGCAACCAGTTCGCCCTTGAGGGCATAGACCGAAATCCCCGATTTTACAACTTTGTGAACATTTGCTCTGCCACTGTAACCAATTGAAAAATTGGCCAAATCAATAATTTTATCGGGCTGATCATAGTTCATAACCTGGCTGTATTTTTATTCCGGATTATGATCCAGATCACGATAGGTATTCCAAGTAAAGCGGTGACTGAATTGACAGGCAGCGTTGATTCAGAGCCCGGTAGCTGCGAAATAATATCGCTCACCAACATCATCAAGGCTCCGATTAAGATCGTTCCGGGGACCAGCAAACTGTGCTTTGCGGTTTGCAACGTCATACGTGCAATGTGAGGAACTGCAATTCCGATAAATCCAATCGGTCCGCAAAAGGCAGTAATGCTGCCTGCAAGAATTGCGGTGGAGAGAAAAACCATCATCCTGGCAAACAAAATATTCATTCCCATACTGCGGGCATAATTTTCACCCAGCAAAAAGGCATCGAGAAACTTGGAAGAGAGAAATGCGATGAGTATTCCTGCCAAAACCGAGGGGAATAAAACCGCGAGCTGAACATTGGTTACACTTCCCAGACTCCCCATCGTCCAGACAACAAATGACTTCAGCATCGATTCATTGCTGAAATACTGCAGAATATTGACAACTGATGAAATGGCGCTTGAGATCAGGATTCCAAGGATAAGGATAGTCATGATATCTTTTATCCGGGCAGATATGATGACAATCAGCAGCAGTATCAATCCGGAACCAAGCCATGCCGCCCCAACGATACCCCAGGAACTGGCAATGGAAACAAGACTTCCGCCCAATAAACCACCGGTTCCAAGGACCAGCAATGCAACCCCCAGGCTTGCCCCTGAACTTACCCCCAGGATATATGGTCCGGCCAGTGGATTCCGGAATACAGTCTGCATTTGTAATCCGGCTACCGATAATGCAGCTCCTGACAGGATCGCGGTAATCGCCTTGGGAATGCGGAAATGACTGATAATCAAAACCACCTGGTCGTTTGCCCTTTCAGGATAAAAAATCGCATTCAGAATTTCAGGAACCGAAATATAATAAGAACCTACCAAAAGATCAAGAAGGAAAATGAGAGGAACAAGAAAGGCAAAAATCAACAGTACCCGGTATTCACGGGTATTCAGATTGGATATGCTCGAAACGGTTTGTGCCACTGCTATTGAATACTTTTATAGAAATTAAATACTTTTCCGCTATCACATTCCGGATGGAAGATTTTTACTAAATCGGAGAGAATCAGATCGGGTCTTACCACACCCTGTTCCCAGTAATCATTTCCTCCTCCGGGACTAATTCTCAAATTGTTGTTAAATATAGCTTTTTTTTGAACCTGCGGGAAGGAAGCAAAGCGGCTGTCGGTTGAGATTAGCTCTGCGATGGTATTTACCGTACTGCAATTAATCCAGAAATCAGCCTTTGCAGACCGCATAACTACCTCCTCGAGAGATACCACGAAGGATTCGCGGGAGGTGTTGTCCTTCCAGAGAAATTCACCGCCGGCATCCCGAATGAGCGCAGCCAGATTTGAATGACCCCCTGCCATCCACCAGGCGTCTTTAAAAGGTAACCCCGTTAATACCACAGGGTGAGTCTTTACCTCTTTGACCTTTTGACGTACTGCATTGTACTTCTTGTCAATCCGGTCAAAATATTCAGAGGCTTCCATTTCTTTGTTATAAAAGGCTCCGATATATTTTATCCATTCAGCTTTTGCCAGGGGACTTTCTTCGAGGTACTCCCCATTTAAAATAACATTTAGGCCAAGATCCCTAAGCTTATTCAGAAACCCCGTTACTTCACCTCCAACGCCATAGGCCATAATCAGGTCGGGCTTTAAACTCAAAATCAACTCATAGTTAATACCCTGCTCATATCCGATATCAAATATTTGCCCGGAGGATATTGCTTTCTGAACTTCCGGGTCTGAAACATAGGATGCACCTGAAACAGCCTTGAGGGAAGAGATTTCATGAAGTGCGCTTAAGAAACCAATATGAGAGGTTGAAAGACAAATGACTCTGGTGACAGGGGTCCTGATCACCTGTTTTCCGGCTAATTCGCTGGGAATTTTCTTTGACCTGTCGACCAGGTAGTACTCAAATCCGATCCCTTTTGATTGTTCCCAGGGATCTGAAACAGTAATCTTCCGGTATTTCCCAAAATTTCCGATAGAAAAACCCTTTGCATAATTCACAGATAGGGTTTGCAAGGGATTAACAGTTTCTCCCGGGCTTTTCCCGCCGGGAGCGCAACTGAACATATGGAAGACAAAAAAGAAGAAAATGATAACAGTAAATCTGGACATGGTTAAATTTTGCCCAAAGTTAATTTAACCGGAACAATTACCGGGGATTAATGACTCTGATTTTCATGATTTGCCTTGTCAGACCCGTTTCGATTGTCAGAAAATAAATACCTGTAGGTAATTGACCCGTTGAAAGTGCCTGAGGCGTAGTTAGAAGAAGGTGTCGGTCTTCATATAATTTTCGTCCGATAATATCATACAAAGAAATCGTACTTATCTGTTCTGTACCGGTATTCTGAACCATTACATGATCATTCACCCCTGTTTGCTGGTAGATTACTAATCCTGTTTGCTGATAGATAACGACATATTTATTGGTTATAATCGCTTTTGGAATAGTGTCAGTGGACGCAGTATTCTGACAGCCATTTGCATTGATCAGCAATGAAGTTGAAATTCCCAGTTGCGAAATTCCATAAAATGGCTTCCAGCTTCCATTTAAAAAGGCGTAAGCATAATTTTTAGTCTGTTGACCCCGATCAGGAGCGCAATAAACCGCAATGGTATCGGTCGAGGTGGAATAATCGATATCAAATCCAACAAAATAATGATCCTTAACCTCAACCGGTTGAGCCAGTTCGATGTCATTCATACACTGTGCACTCAGCACGCTATAAGGAAGATCCATTGAAAAAAGCACATTACCGGGCATGCCTGTTGCTGAAGATTCATCGTATACTTTTAACACAACCTTACTGTTACTGGATTGAGAAACCATTTTTGCAACACCAATTGATACGGAAGATAACAGGGATTGTTTGGTTTTTGTGAATTGCTCGGCATAACCGGTAATTCCCATAAAATTATGTCCGGTTTTATAACCTCCTGATGGTCTGGATACCTTGAAAATAGTGTCTCGTTCTCCTATGGTCGCATTTGAAAAAAGTTTACATGCATCTGTAGTATCGACCGGATTAAGAGCCGGAACCTGTAAAAGTCCGGATTCTATAGGATCAAGCCAATATTTCAATTGCATTTGGGAAGCCTTAAAGTGGTCCCATTGTTTGCTAAACATGCAGAAGAAATCATTCACGGGATCCGAACAAGTGGCATCACCACCGGTCAGACTTCCAATCACCATTTTGTTTTGATTCAACAAAGCACAACCTGATGATCCGGGTTCTGTGGTGCCAATTGCCCACCTCCCAATTTTCCAGAAGCTGTTTATGATAAATTCACTGGAATAGGTGCCAATTGTCAAAGTGTTTTTATCGATGCTTATCTTTTTGACATCGGCATTCGGATGAGATATTGCTGCTGCTGAAGAAGGGATTGCAGACGATCGGTCCCATCCTGCATAAAAGGGTCTGAACTCATCAGGAGGTGAAGTCTCAAGTCGCAGGAGTGCAAAGTCAAGAGAATCGGACCGGGCTTTCAAAAAGGCTCCCGACATGGTTTGATTTGAGAATCCGTTGATACTGCTCGCTCCGGCACCACACGACGGACTTTCGTAGTTAAAACAAAAAACGGTAGTCTGGGCATCGATGGAGTCTGTGATACAATGTCCTGCCGTTAGAAGATAAGGAATAGCATCCTGCTTTGTGTTGTTGACCAAAGTTCCTGAACACAGATATTGGCCTCCAATTTCCAGTCGCACAACTGATTGTTTCTGCGTTAAGTATGGTGCTGCATCCGGACAATACACATCCATATTGCAGAGACCAGACTGACCAATCAGCCTGGTACCAAAAGCATTCTTATAATCGTGATTGACCGATGAAATATGCAGTTCACCCGGATAGGTTGCCGACTTTGGTTCATTATATTCAACTACAATTTCGTCGCCGGCAATGGGATAGATCGGGAAATATCCCGAAGATTGTTCGTTCTCAGACGTAAATGCACCCAGAACTTTTGAGTGATCTGAGGAGTAAATAAACAAAGAAGCTCCCTTGGGAATAATCATTTTATCAAATATGAGGTTCAGGGACCAGGCACCCTTTGAACGAATCCCGACCCTCCATATCCTCATGTCGCCCTGAACAGTCCAAAGACCGGATGAATTTGGGGAAATATCAACTTTTAGATGTTTTGCAAATTGGAAAGGTTTCAGGCGGTTTACATTCACCTGCTCCTCCTTTAGTAAACGGGTGTTATCCAAAGGTGCCATATCAATAAAAGGAACCTCAGGAACTCCCTCTTTCAAAAAACTAAAAGAGGCGGGAGTTCCACCAAAAGACAATTGACCTGAACTTTGAAATGCCAGCGCAGTCACCAGAGCTATGACCAACAAAAATCTCAAAATATGATTAATTAATTTTTTTGTAAATATACGCTTTCCCACTAATTATTTATTTAATTGCATGATAATTGGCCAACAAATTAAACTAATTTGGCTTTCGGTTTAATTGACTTTTTATGAAGGTACTTATCATATATTGTAAATCGTTTTCGTATAATCCGAGGACAAAAACTTTGCCAGGTATTGAAAATGTGAAGGATGGAAAAACTTTTACGGATTGTATTCTCGCCTGTATCCAAGTTGAAGCAGAGGATGAAGCAAAAGAAGTCACCGGAAGAGAAAAAAAATTAGTCAACCATCTCAAATGGACTGCACGCAAAAATAATACAAACACCATAGTACTCCACTCATTCGCCCATCTTTCCGACTCAAAAGCATCTGTAGAATATACAAAGTCACTCTTTGACCAGGCACAAATGCGGCTGGTTAATGGCGGCTATTCAACAGAACAAACTACCTTCGGCTATTTTCTTGATCTCAAGATTGAAGCTCCCGGGTTTTCACTCGCCCGGATCTGGGCATCGCTTTGATGAAGGCAGGCAGAAGGGATTTGGCAGAAGAGATCCGGCAGGAGGTAGGACAAGGCAAGGTAATATTTAGAAAAAACCAGTATCGATCCTGTAGATTACCCAGATTAACGCGGATTATAAATCTGTACTGTATGGACTGCGATACTGACCGGGCGTAAACAAATGACGTACTCATTAACGAAGGGCAATCCCAACGACTATTCAAAATTACAAGCAACTAAATGATATTTAAAGTCTTTGCAAAATCAGATATCAACCCCGTCAGATTGTATATAGTTAGAAAGCTGGACAGAATAAGGATTTCTTCCCATTCGGACAATGTCATTAAGCTAAAACTCGGTCAGCGTTTTTTAATTTTTCAGTTTAAAATAACGGCTGGCAACATCCATATAGCAATTCCAGTCGTACAGCGTAACGTCGTGTTTTCCTGGCCGGATATGATAGGAAATATCCCCAACGATAGGAGTGTTTAACAGGGGCATCTCCTTTGCCGGGAATTTCTTACCTCCTAAGAGTTCAAAAACAGGAGAGGCATATACACACGCAAGAAATTCACCTTTGGGATCAGCCCAGCGATCTTCTGCCGCACTTGCCACATATACCGGCCTTGGTGCGATCAGGGCAATCAATTCATGCTGATCAACGGGCAATAAATCCTCTCTCTGGTTGTATTTTTTGAAATTATCACAAAACCAATGTGGAAAGGCCTTATTGATACTTCCAACAGTTTCCCCGTAAATACGTTTTGAAAGCGCCGCACCACCGCAACCTGAACAGTTGGATACAACCATCGCAAAACGTTGATCGGATGCCCCCGCCCATAGAGCCGCTTTCCCCAGCCGGGAATGTCCCATGACAATGATTTTTCGGGCATTAATCTCCTGATCCTTCTCAAAATAATCCATGATTCTGGATAATCCCCAAGCCCATGCGGCTATTGATCCCCAGGATGTACTATCTCTTTTTGAATCAAAAAGCCTGTGAACCCCGTTTTTGAATCCATCATCAAAATCGGGATCGACATCACCGTAATAAACCGTTGCCAAGCCAAATCCGCGGGACACAATTTCCTTTACAGGCCATCTGGAGATTGCCTTTCCCCTCCCCGTTTCACTGGCCTGATTATTCACAACTCCAAGTTCTTTGCTATTGCTCACCCATGAATCGGGAATCAGCACATCCGATTCTGTGGTTGTAGTGTGATTGCCATCAAAATTATAGCTCAGAAATACCGGTAGATTGATCGAATTTTTAGGCAGATAGATTAAAATAGTCAAATAATTCGTAAGTTTTCCATTGGTCAGCTCAAGACGAACTTCCCTTCGTTTTGCCATTCCTCCAAGGGCATCATCCTTCCGGGATAAAACGACCCACCTGAGGTTTCCATCCCATTTTGGAACTGCTCCAAAAACCTCCCTTTCAAAATCCGCATAAATCTCAGCTCTCCTTTTTTTCCAGTCTTTTAAGGTTTTAACAGGCGTTTGATTATTGAAAACAAGCGGATCGGGTAAAGTATAGGCTGGAATTTTTGTTTCATCATAATTCGCAACAAATTGCTGTCCAAAGCAATAGTGCTGTAATAATGCAAGAAGAAGAAAGCCCGCAATCTTTTTCATTTGGAAAGTAATCAAATAAGTTTCAAATTTAAGGGTTCCAGAATCATTTCCCACAAATGCGGTTACGAATTCCCGGTTTTATCATAAACGATTGCCTCAACCTCTCCCCTGGCTACCATTAATGCATTCATGGCCAATGATTTCAATTCATCCTGGCCCGGATAAACGGAAACAGGAGCAATAAATTCAACACGTTCACGAATTTGGGCCATAAGTCTTCTGTCGTAGGCAATACCGCCGGTAATCAGGATTCCGTCGATCTTCCCTTTAAGAACGGTGGCCATCTCGCCAATTGACTTTGAAACCTGGTAAGCCATTGCCTCCAGATAAAATGCAGCCTTTTCGTCGCCATGATTTACCGCAATTTCAACCTCCCTGGCATCATTGGTCCCAAGATAGGCCACCAGACCGCCCTGACCGAAAACCATAGAATGGATCTCATCCCTGGAATATTTTCCACTAAAGCATAACTCAATCATTGCCCCAACAGGTAATGTGCCACTCCGTTCCGGTGAAAATGGCCCTTCTCCATCCAAACCATTATTGACATCGATCACCTTTCCCAGATGATGTGCCCCAATTGTGATCCCTCCCCCCAGATGGACGACAATCAGATCAAGTTCCTCATAGTGTTTACCTATTTTTGCAGCATGTTGTCGGGCTACTGCCTTCTGATTTAAGGCATGAAAAATCGATATCCTATTGAACAAAGGATGGCCTGAAACCCGTGCAATATCATCCATTTCATCCGTAACTACGGGATCTGCCACGAGGGCGATAGTCCCAGGATGCATTTGAGCAATTTCAAAAGCAATCAGAGATCCAAGATTTGATGCATGATCTCCCATCACTCCGATACGGCAATGCTCAACCATCAATTCATTGATAAAATAAACACCAGATTTAAGCGGGTAGGTTAAGCCACCCCGGCCAATGATGATATTAATGGAATCCAGTTCAATCCGGTCGTGTGCAAGTTCACTTAGAATGATATTTTTTCGAAATTCATACTGTTCGCTGATGGTTTTAAATGGAGCCAAATCTGACATTGAGTGATGCAGAGTCTTCAGTAACGAGCAAACCGTATTATCGTAAACTGCAAACTTGGTGGATGTTGACCCTGGATTGATTACCAGAATTCTGACTGATTTCATAAATATTTTATTTTAATTAGTTTTAAAATTACCTTTTCTGCTTATCCCTTTCCACTTCTGCCTGCCACCTTTCTTCCTTACTTTGCCATCAGAGCTCCAAGAGCGATGGAGAAGAGTTTCACCCGGATACTGTCGCCGCGGGATGCCAGAACCACTGGAACCTTTGTCCCAACAAGGATTGCAGCTGATTCTGACAGCGCCAGCTTGGTATTTACTTTATAGAAGATATTCCCCGATTCGAGATTTGGAAACAGCAAACAGTCGGCATCGCCGGCCACATGGGATTTCAATCCTTTGAGAATGGCGGTATCCTCATCCAGTGCTACATCCAAGGCAAGCGGGCCATCAATGACACACCCTTTGAACTGGCCCCTGTCGCCCATTTTGGCCAGAGAAGCGGCTTCAGTGGTCGAAAGGATCGAAGGGATTACCTGCTCACTGGGCGCGATTACTGCAATCTTTGGCAGTTCAATCTGCAATTGATGGGCCACCTGAATCAAGTACCTGATCATTTGAATTTTTTGATTCAAATCGGGTAAAGGAATTACTGCAACGTCCGAGACAATCAATAATTTAGGGTAGTTTACATTTTCCACAACGGTTACATGACTCACCACCTTTCCTGGATATGTAAGGCCCTTTTCCTTATTCAAAATTGCCCGCATAAATTTATCTGTGGTAATCAGCCCCTTCATCAGGATATCCCCTTCTCCCCGGTGGATCATCGAAACAGCCAGTTGAGCAGCAAGCTCATCATCAGACTCATGAATGATCGAAAACTGACCGCTGTCAATCCCGGAAAACAGGCAAATTGATTCAATGACTGACTGGTCTCCGATCAGAACACCTTTAACCAGTTTTTTTTCAACAGCCTGGCTAACTGATAATATTGAGTGTTCATCGTTAGCACAAACCACAATTATGGTTTTGATTGCCTTCCCTTTAAGTAATTCGAAAAGTTCGGTGAGTTTTCTGACTGACATAAGAATGGGTTTTAAAATTGCGAATGCACAAAATTAATCATTCAATCAGGTCCCAAATATGATTTAAAACAGCTATGAATCAGTTATCTCAGAGTTTTTCCCAGGATAGGCCATCTGATCTTCCTAAGTATGTCAGGCGGAAAAAAAAAGTATCAAAGGTTAAGTTTACCCTTGATACTTTTTTTAAAAAATAAATGCTGTTTCAGTCCCAAATCACTACTGCTGACCTCTTTTAGCACGTTCTTCCATCTGCTTCTTGCGAAGTTCACGAAGTTTAACAAATTGATCTTTTGTCAACACAGCTTTCAACTTTGTGTCGGTTTCGGATCTAAGTTTCATTGCCTGATCACGCATTTGTTCACGGTCGGGTTCACCCCCGGCCTCGCGCATTTTTGCAAAAGCTTCAGACTGTTTTTTCTGCGATTCAGCAATTATAGGAGTAACCTGGGCTACCTGATCTTTTGACAAACCTAATTCTGTAGTCAGATTATCAATCTCCCTTTGTAGTCGGGCTGCAGGATCACGAGGTCCGCGTTGATCACGTTGTGCATATACCGTACCAATCGCTATTACAGCCACAAAAACAAACAATACTAATTTTTTCATATTCTAAAGTTTTAAAGTTTGATGGTTAGACATTAATCCGGAACATTGGTTTAACCGTTGTTTCTTTTTTATAATTGTTCTAATCAATAAAGCATAATCATTAACCGATGTCGGTTGATATCCCCTACTCACACCAATCAGGATACCTAAAACGGGCATCTTCACAATGGAAATTATTTAAAACAATCAGATAACCAAACGAATACCATCCGGACTTATGGTGATCATCCGCCGCTTATACAGGGCTCCGATTGCCTGTTTATACGATTTTTTACTGATTCCAAAAAACCGGTAAACCTCTTCGGCCTCACTTTTATCAGATACTGGAATAAATCCACCCTCCTTTTTAAGTTCGTCAAGGATCATTTGGGTCAGGGGATCCACCTTTTCATAGCCATGCGGATGAAGTGAAAGGTCAATCTTGTTATCTGGCCTGATTTTTTTAATAAATCCTTTGATTTTCAATCCCTTGGCAAGTTGCTCAAAGACTTCGTTCTCATAGAGGATTCCCCAGTGACTATTATTGATGATTGCCTTATATCCAAGGTCTGTTTCGCTCTCAACAATTAGTTCAACCTCCTGACCTATTGCATAATCCGGAATTGACTTATCGAGAAATTTACCCAGTTTGGCAGATGCCACAATCCGTTTACTCTCCTCATCCACATAAATATAGACCAGGTATGAACGTCCCTCGGTCATAGTGACTTTCTGTTCCCGAAAAGGACAAAGCAGGTCTTTCATAATTCCCCAGTCGAGGAAAGTGCCAATTTTATTGACCGATTGCACCCTGAGCATCGCAAATTCTCCAACCTGGGCAAAGGGAGTCTCAGTCGTTGCAATTGGCCGGTCTTCTGAATCGAGATACAGAAATACATCTACAAAGTCTCCAACCTGACAATTAGCCGGAACATACCTGATTGGCATAAGAATTTCGCCCTCTTTCTCACCATCCAGATACACTCCGAAATCGACCTCCTTGATTACTCTCAGACTATTGTATTTGCCTATTTCAGCCATATTTTTTCATTTTAGAAGGTGATTATTAATAGGAAAAGGTGAAACTTTAGACCCATTAAAAGCTCAATAAGCCCTTCCCAGAAAGGCAGATGATCGAATAAATGAAATTAAAGCGTATTAAAAGTAATCCGGAGCAGTTTTTTTTGCAGTGGCAGCAGCTGTCACAAAATATTTGTCAAGGTCAGTTAATAAGAATTCGATAAAATTTGCATGATAAGCGCTGTAAAGCGAAGTTGTCATCCCGGCATCCTTGGTTCCCAAAATACCAAACAGGAGTTCTCCGTCACCTATTTCAGGACGAAGCCATGCGCGGTTAATCCATCTGTCAGGTGTGTGTGAAAAATCGCCTGCCGAGTCATACGACCATAATTCGGTAATATTTTGGTCGATTGCCTTTTTAATTTCATTCAATAACCCTTCCGGGTTTTCTGTTTTTACAATTATTGCCATGATTTATTTTCTATATAATTCAAACTAAAGCATATTCAGGTTATATCCCAACAGGCAAAGGGTGATGATTATCAATCCTACCACAATCCGGTAATATCCAAAAACCTTAAACCCATGTTTGGTAAGGTAGGTAATAAATGCCTTGATTGCAATTGTTGCAACAATAAAAGCCACAACATTTCCAATTGCCAGCAATTTAAGGTGTTCCGTATTTTTTAAAATATCAATGTGTTTATAGACTTTAAGCAAAGTTGCCCCAAACATAGTGGGAACAGCAAGAAAAAATGAAAATTCTGCAGCTGTTTTCCGGTTAAGTTTTTGGGTTAATCCGCCGATAATGGTTGCAGCAGAACGTGAAACCCCGGGAATCATCGCAATACACTGAAAAAGTCCGATCTTAAATGCAGAAGGATAGGTGATCGTCTGATCTTTGCCTGAATTTTCAAACCACTTATCGACAAAAAGCAAAATAATACCACCCAGGAAAAACGAAATCCCAACCACCAGCACACTTCCAAGCATCTGATCAATGTACTTTTCAAGCAATAATCCGAGAATTCCGGCTGGTAATACCGCAATAAACAATTTGTAATAAAAGGAGAATGACTGAAAAAACCGCTTCCAGTAAAGGACAATTACTGCAAGTATTGCTCCAAGCTGGATATTTACAGTAAATAGCTTTATGAAATCATCAATGGGTACCCCCAGAATAGCCTGAGTCAGAATCATATGACCGGTAGAAGAGACCGGAAGATATTCTGTTAAACCTTCTACGATAGCTATAATGATACTCTGAAATACGGTCATTTGTGCAAAGATTATAAAATTAAGGACTCAGACTTTCTTAGGTCACAAACTTAATAACCTTTTTGCTTTTTAAAAGCACCTTTTTTAAAACTGTTTCTTATCCTTTAAAAAAAAATCTGACAGACCGCAACGACAATTCATCAGCCTATTCCAACAGTTGAGTAACAGTTTTTTTTTATCATTGGAGCAATGCATCACTTTTGGGATGAAAATCAAAAACGATCCAAAAGTATGACACGACTGATCATTTATTTCTTTTTTTGCACGTTTACCCTGAAGGCATATTCCCAGACGGTTATCTCAGGAAAGATCACGCATGACCAGGGGGAGGCGTTAGCAGGTGCAAATGTCTATTTGCAGGATACCTATGACGGAGTATCAACCAACGAAAAAGGGGCCTTCAGTTTTAAAACCACTAAAACCGGCCAGGCTGCTGTAATCGTGGGGTTTATTGGATATGAACAGGTCACACAAAAGGTGGAATTAAAAGGCGATACTATTCATTTGAATATCAAGCTTAAAGAGATATTCAACCAGATGGATGCAGTAACAATCACTGCAGGAACCTTTGAAGCGGGGGATAAAAGGCAGGCTATCACGATTACTCCGTTGGATATGATGACTACAGCCGGCGCTGTAGGGGATGTCTACGGGGCTTTACAATCACTTCCCGGCACAACAACAAATGGTGAATCGGGGCGGTTATTTGTAAAAGGGGGCGACAGTAATGAATCACAAACCTATATCGATGGTTCATTGGTTTACGTTCCCTATAATTCGTCAGTGCCCAATCTTTCCACACGCGGCAGGTTCAACCCATTTATGTTTAAAGGGACAATTTTTAGCACGGGGGGATACTCGGCCGAGTACGGGCAGGCACTATCTTCTGTACTGTTACTCAGCACCAATGATATGCCTACTGAAGACCAGCTTGATTTGTCGGTTATTTCGGTCGGTGCAGAAGTTGCAGATACTAAATTGTGGAAAAACGGCGCAATCACAGGAAGCTTTACCTACAATAATCTTGCACCATATATGGGTATTGCACCGCAAAATTACGATTGGGTTCATCCTCCAGAATCAGGTAACGGTGCAATAAGTATTCGTCAAAAGACAGGTAAAACCGGGATGTTCAAATTTTATACGAGTATGGCCAAGAGTGATTTGATTGTCAAACAGGCGAATCCCAATGCTGACGGCGACCTTTTCAAATACAGCCTCGCCAATGGTAATTATTTTATGAACGGATCGTGGAACGGCAGAATCGGTGAAAAGCTCTCAATGAATGCTGCAGCTTCATTTACCAGTAACAAGGATGGTATCCGGTATGACACATCTTCCGTTGATCAAAGAACTTTAGGAACACACCTTAAAAATGTCTTCTCCTATTCTTTCACAGATAAGTTTACGTTAAAATTTGGAGGTGAATTATTCTCTAAAACATATTCCCAAAACGCTTTAATTCCCTCAGGGATATATTTCAACAGCTTCACAAACCATGAGTTTTCCGGATTTGCAGAAGCTCAGATTTATGCCTCTTCAAAATTTATTACCCGATTTGGCGCCCGTATTGAAAATTCAGATTATCTCAAAAGCACAAAAATGTCGCCCAGAATTTCTGCAGCCTATAAGTTGACTGATGAAAGCCAATTTTCACTTGCTTATGGCCGGTTCTACCAAAATCCTCAGGATGATTTTTTGCTTTACACGAGCCATCTGAACCCTGAGCGTGCGGATCACTATATCTTAAGCTACCAATCCTCGATTAATAAACGAACACTAAGGGCTGAGTTGTACTACAAAGATTATAAAGACCTGGTAAAAACAGGTAATGGGGCTATTTACTTCCCTTCCACCTATTCAAATCTGGGATATGGTTATGCCGGGGGACTAGATCTGTTCTGGAGAGATAATCAAACGATTAAAAACGGCGATTACTGGATCTCTTATTCCTTTCTCGACACCAAACGGAACTATGAAAATTTCCCGAAAGAAGCTGTACCGACTTTTGCAAGCAGGCACAACCTGGCCATAGTTTACAAACATTGGTTCAGCGGATTACGTTCCTTAGTCAGTTTAAATTTAAAATATTCATCACCCCGTGTATACAACGATCCTAATTCGCCGGTATTTAATGGGGCAAAAATGGTCCCTTACCGGAGTCTTGACCTGAGCTGGAGTTTTCTGTACCGGAAAAATGTCATTTTTTACGGAGCGGTTACCAATACCCTTGGTTTTAAAAATGAATTTGGACGGCAGTATGCCACCACCCCTGATTCGGGTGGTAATTATCCGGGAATTGCAATTACACCGCAATCGACCAGGTTTTATGTGATCGCCTGTTTCATAACCCTGACCAAAAAAGGAAATACAAATCAACTGGACAAGATTGAGTAAACAATTAATTATCAATAAGTTTTAATCATTAAAATCAAATTATCATGAAAAAAGTTATTTTATCCTTTAGCGTAGTTTTATTCAGTCTGGCAGCTATGGCTCAAAATCCCCAATTTTTCAGGAGCATGGGAGAAACACTTGCACAGTATTCTACGTGCAAGAGTGTAGCAGACTTTCAATCGCTTGGCAATAAATTTCAAAGAATTTCCAATGCTGAAAAGAACGAGTGGCTGCCACTGTATTATTATGCTCATTGTTATATCCTGATGAGCTTTATCGATCAAACCGACACCGCCCAAAAAGACAATTACCTCGATGTGGCTGAAAAAACAGTGGAAAAACTGATTGAATTGGCTCCCTCAGAACCGGAGGTTCATGCACTGCAATCGTTTTACTATACGGCGAGGCTGGTGGTGAACCCGATGGAACGTGGTCAGAAATTCAGTCGCTTATCAAACCAGGCAATAGCTAAAGCATTAAAGCTTGACGCAACAAACCCACGCGCTCAACTTCTTAAAATACAAGGTGATATGGGTTCTGCAAGGTTTTTCGGAAAAGATCCGAATACATTTTGCCCGCAAGCAGCCGATCTCCTTGCAAAATGGGATGATTTCAAACCCAAATCGCCGATTTATCCGGTATGGGGAAAAGATCAGGTCGAAGAGATTGTGAAAGGGTGCCGTTAAAAACAAGCAGAAGTTAGAAGACAGAAGTTATGCACAATTCAAACAATCCTATGAGCATCTTAAAAAATTTAACAACAGAAAAAGTGGAACTGATAATTACAATATTGTCCATCCTGTTATTATTGGCAATTCCACAATATGGCGTAATTATATCGTTTATTATTGTTTTCGCTTATCTAAGACTAAGCAAGAATAGAACGGAGCTGCTCAAATCAATCGGATTTAAACGGCCGAAAAATTTATTCATCCTGAGTATCCTTAGTGTTTTTTGCGGTGTACTTATTGAATTGACCATCGAAATCTTATTAAATCCATTAATTGAAAAACTGACACATTCAAAAATAGACCTTTCTGAAGTAGTTTTAAGCAGTATTGGGAATTATTTGACTTGGATAGTTATTGGTTTTGTGATTGGGGGGCTCTTGGAAGAAATTTTATTCCGTGGATTTCTAATTACAAGAATATCGAATACTTTAAACGGAAATAAAACCGGCGATTTCCTTGCACTGTTTGTTACAACTAGTTTATTTGGACTTTGTCATTTTTATCAGGGTTGGAGTGGCGTTATCAGTACTGGTTTGATAGGATTTTTATTCGGAACAATTTTTTTAGCGTTTAATAAAAATCTATGGTACTCGATATTGACTCACGGATTTGTAAATATGACAGCACTTACCATACTCTATTTCGGCTATTACGATAAATTAGAATATTTGATATTTTAAATCCAAAATCTGTGGGCATACAACGGTCTGGCAATATGGCGGTTTAATTTCTTCTATGAAATATTTGTACTAAAACGAACATTTGAAATCGCCAGGATAAGAATATCACCAACCTAAATGAATATTTCCTCATGGCGATTCCATCTGGCCTTAAAAAAACAAATTATTTACAGATAAAATTCCATTAAATGTTAGTGCTGAATACCCGTCATACCCACAAGCCATATACTGTTACAAGAAATCTTGCACTATTAAATCCTCATATTGCAGGTAAGTTTCTGATGGAGTCTGAATTATCTTTAATTTTACAAAATAAACAACACTTTAATCATATCATCCAATGCACATTCCGGGAATTTCATATACTCCGCTAAAACTGCTTAAGTTCCTGCTTGCCAATATCATCCTGAGTCTGCTTGTAATGTCGTTATTTTTAACAGGTATGGTACAAAACTTCGAAAGCTTCCGGATTGGATTTCTGTGGTCATTTAGCATCACCTTTACACAGTGGACCGGATTGGAATTGATTCACACCTTTATTGACCGGAGAATCTCATGGATGGAAACTCCGGTCAAAAAGACGATCATTCAAATTACGGCATTCCTGGTCTATTCAATGAGTGCCTTCATCGTGGTTCAGTTAATAAATTATTATATCTGGATTGACATTTTACCGGCAGAATCATGGTATTCCATTATCAGATCTGTACCCTACACGCTATTAATTTCCCTGGTAATTACGCTAATATTTACCTCAATTGGTTTTTTCGTAGCCTGGAAGCAATCCTTCGTGCAGGGAGAAAAGTTGAAGCTGGAAATGATGGCCTATAAATACGAGTCACTCCGGAATCAGATAAATCCACATTTCTTATTCAACAGTCTCAATGTGCTGAGCGATTTGGTGTTCGAAGACCAGGTTTTGGCGGTGAAGTTTATTCAGCAACTGAGTGATTTATTCCGCTATGTGCTTGATAGCCGCGACAAAGAATTAGTACCGCTTAAGGAAGAAATGGAATTTATACGTTCCTTCACCTTTTTACTTAAAACCCGTTTCGAAAATAAACTGATTATTGAAAATGATGTTCAGGAATCAGTTGATGACTATATCGTTCCAATGACCGTGCAGCTTTTGGTCGAAAATGCGGTGAAACACAACGAGATTTCAGCGTCTTATCCTCTTTGGATTTCGATCCGGAAAAATCACGATTATCTGGAAGTTGAAAATGGGGTACAGCCAAAGAAAGTGGGTGAAGATTCAAGGCAGATCGGACTGAAGAACATCATTCAGCAATTTGCTTTTTTTTCTGAACGCCCCATTGAAATCATCCCATCAGAAAAAAGTTTTCTGGTACGGGTTCCAATCCTTAAATCATCTGTAAAATGAAGGTAATCATTCTGGAAGATGAATCCCGTGCCGCCAGCTACCTCGAAAGACTATTGGCAAATGTCGCCCCTGAAATGGTGATTACTGCCAAAATCGAATCTGTGCGGAATGGCATTAAGTATCTGAATGACAATCCGATGCCTGATCTTATAATTTCCGATATTCAGCTGGCCGATGGTCTCAGTTTTGAGATTTATAACCAGGTGACTGTAACGTGCCCTATTATTTTCACAACAGCATACGACCATTATGCGATTGAGGCTTTTAAAACCAGTGGAATAGACTATTTACTGAAACCAATTGAAGAAGAGAGGCTTAAAAAGGCCATTGAAAAAGTAAAGCACTTTTCACCAGGTTTTTTGGTTGAAAAGATACTTTCGATCACAAATCCTGCTTCAGAAAAAAACTACAAGTCGAGATTTATGGTCAAAGTGGGTGATAAAATCAAAAGTATTCCAATGGAAGAGGTCCTGATCTTTTACAGCCAGGAGAAAGCCACCTATATTTATACAACAGACAAACGAACCTATAATATTGACTATACACTTGATCAACTTGAGCCATTGGTAAATCCTGCAGTTTTCTTCAGAATTAACCGCAAATACATCGTTTCAATAGATGCCTGTACAAACATCCTGGCGTGGACCAATAGCCGGCTTCGACTTAAAATCGAAGGAATCGCCGATCAGGATATAATTATTGCCCGCGAAAGAGTTCCGGATTTCAAAAACTGGCTGGACCGATAAAATCTTAATGAGGTCGTCTAAGTTGGTAAAGGAATAAACCGCAAAAGTCGCAGAGTCCACCAGGCGGCAGATCACAAAGAACGCAAAGGCCACAGATACAATATCTTACCCTTGCGTTCTTTGCGCACTTTGCGATTAAAAAAGACTTTTTGAATACCCTTATTAAAACTTCAGCTAAAATCAATAATTAAATATATCCTTCAGAGTCAGCTCATTAACCGGTCCAAAACCTTTTAATCCGGTGAGGTTAGCATCCTTTTTATTACCTACAATAATATAAGTATACTTCTTGTCCTTCAATCTTTCATTAAAGAATTGCTGAACATCATTGATGGTAACCTTTTGAGCATTTTCGTAATAGTCTTTCCGGATATCATAATCAATCCCCAGTTTCTTGTTCTGAAGCCAGGTCCAAAACAGGTTGGTTTTAATGATCCGTTCAGTCTGGATGCTTTTAAGGACACTCTCCCTGGCAATCACAAACGATTTTTCATCAACCACCATTTTGGACAATAATCCATTCATCGCCCCGATAGCATCCATCATTTTATTCGCCTGGGTATAGACTACCCCGTAGATATAAAAAGAGTCCTCTTTTTTGGATGGACGCATGTAGTTAGCCCATGCCGAATAAGCCAACGCCCTTGCCTCCCGGATCTCCTGAAAAACCACTGACGCCATTGAATTTCCGTAATACTCATTGAAAATTCTGGATTTGACCAGCGTTTTCGGATCGAAAGGCAGATCACGTGAAATCATAATCACATTGACCTGGGACTTGTCATAATCCACAAAAAATACTTTATTCTGATCTGTTACCTGCTCCGTAAATTTCTTCTCATCCGGAATAGGCAGACTAACTTTCGGTATCACGTGATTCTCCTTTACCATGGCTAATGCCTTGTCAAATTCTGTCGGCCCATAATAAAATACCCGGTGAGGGAAACTCGAAAATTTGTGAATGATATCTGTAAGGTCAGATGGATTGACCGATCTTAAAGCCTCCTCGGAGAGAATATTTGCAAAGGGTGACTCCTTTCCATATTTACCATAATCAACCAGAGCCCCTGTGATTACATGCTGATCCTTTTTCTCATCTTCCCGCTCTTTTAAAATCCCGTCTACCAATTTCTTATAGGCTTCCTTATCAGGTTTTGCTTCTGCCAGTAATTGTTCCAGGAGCTTAATCCCCGTCTCGCTGTTCTGATCCAAACCATTAATAACGATATCAGAGCGATCCCTGCCGGTATTCACACTCAACGAAACCCCGAGTTTATAAAGCTCTTTCTTAAACTGCTCGGCCGTAAATTTTTCTGTGCCCAGGTAGGGAAGGTATTTCACAGCCAGTGCGAGCTTGAGGTCATGATTACTTCCGATTTCGGTGGTAAAATTTAGCGAGAAAAGATCATTTGTAGTGTTTTGGATATAATTGAATTTCACATCCTTACTCAACTTATCTTCCTTAATGGAGGTGGCAAAATCGACGAATACCGGTTTAAGCGGTGCAGAACTTTGTGCAATAAATGATTTCAGAAAAGCTGATTGGTCTGCCCGATTGATGGCAATAGGAGTAATGTGCGGTTTTTCGACCTTTACCAGATCTTTCGCGACTCCGTTTCTTTTGTAACCTACCACATAGTTATCTTTATAGTGAGCCCTGGCAAATTCAACCAATTGGTCTTTTGTAATATGACTAAGTTCGTCGTTAAAGGCCAGTTCGGATGCCCAATCAGTTTTTTTTATAAATGTTTCCAGTAGCGTGAACGCCCTCTGATTGCTCTCATTGCGGCGGGTTTGTTCCAATTTGATATTATTGACCGATGCCTGAATCATCCATTCATCGAATTCTCCTTTTTTAACTTTCTCGATTTCAGCAAGAAGCAAGTCTTTTACCTCATCCAGTTTCTGTCCCTGGCGTGGCTTGCCAAAGAAAAGGTGAAAGCCATAGTCAGATTCAAAATTACTTGAACTTCCTGCCTTTAGCACTTTTTGCTGCTGATTCAGATCGAGATCAATTAACCCGGCAACAGAATTGGAAAGGATATAATCAATCAGCGTAACATACTTCCGGTCTTCCGATTTATAACCACCAAATCTGAAAGCCAGCTGTACCTGTTCTCCTTCCGGACCAACTACCTCTTTTACTACGGGCGCTGAAATGGCAGCCTCTTTAGGAAATTCAATAGTGGGCAATTCTTTTGTTTCGAACTTCCCAAAATTCTTGTCAATCAATTTAATGGTCTCTTCATAATCAATATCACCGCTAAGTACAAATACCATATTATTTGGTACATACCAGGTATGGTAAAACTTCATAATATTAACCATAGAGGGGTTTTTCAGGTGTTCCGGAAAACCAATAACATCCCGGCCCAGCGGATGGGAAGGAAAAAGTCCTTTCATAATTGCATCGTTCAGGCGGGTATCATCCCTGTCCTGGTCCATGTTAAACTCTTCATAAACTGCTTCAAGTTCCGTATGGAAAAGCCGGAGGATAGGATTACGGAATCGCTCCGACTCCATCTCTACCCACTTATTTAACTCATTCACAGGAATATCGTTCATATAAGCGGTAACATCATAGCTGGTGAAGGCATTGGTACTTTTGGCCCCGATCGAAGAACACATTTTATCAAACTCATTTGGAATCGCAAATTTGGAAGCCGCCTGTGAAATGCGGTCAATCTCCTGATAAATACTCGTTTTCCGATCTGGAGCGGTTTCTCCTTTATATTGTTCAAAAAGATTGGAGATACTATCAAGCAGAACTTTTTCGGAAGGCCAGTTAGTGGTTCCAAATTTATCCGTTCCTTTAAATAACATATGTTCCAGATAATGAGCCAATCCGGTGGTTTCTGTCGGATCGTTCAGTGAACCTGCCCTTACTCCGATCAGCCCTAAGGCCCTTGGCTCATCCTTATTGGCTGAAAGGTAGACGGTAAAACCGTTTTTCAGGGTATAAATACGGGTCTTCAGGGGATCGTTGGTCACCTGAACATAGGAATATCCGTTTTTATCGGTTTTTAATTCCTTTGAGAAGTGCTCATTTTTACAGCTGAACAAGACTCCCAAAAAGATGATAAAGGACAGAAAATTAATTGATGTTCTCATCTGCTAATAAATTAGGTTTGAATGACTAAAAATAACAGGGTTAAAATTAGCAATTTGCTTTCAAATTAACTTAATATTATCGAAAATACTGGAATGTTACCCGGTTATAAATCCGTATAAAAGGTTTTTATAGTTTAGGTGCTCATAAACTGAAAAATTCTCCTACTTTTGTGCCACAATCGAATCAGGGAACTGAATCGATTCAGAATTTGATCAGGAGAGATGTCCGAGTGGTCGAAGGAGCACGCCTGGAAAGTGTGTGTACTCCAAAAGGGTACCGTGGGTTCGAATCCCACTCTCTCCGCAATAAACCTTGAATATCAAGTAATTACAAAATTTACGCACTTTATTACGCACCCAGCCTATTGGGTGCGTTCTCTTTATGCCCGTTGGCAATACGTCAAGAAAACTCTTGAAAACTCCATTTTTAGACTTTAATGGAATAATTACTATTGCCGGGGCAAACAATCCGCAAGTAAAATAATTATTCCTGGTCAGGGCTACTTGATCAAATTTGCGATTTAAGAGCCAGCATTATTTTAAGCCAAATTATAATGAAATTAGTTTTGTAAATCATCCCAAATCGCAACTCTTGATCGTTGCCCGGATTA